>Ga0315336_1004030_pt1 | contig 18261 bp, 17 predicted proteins | sample ASW5metaG_FD_204512 | JGI IMG/M metagenome (GOLD analysis project Ga0315336, IMG submission 204512) | Ammonia-oxidizing marine archaeal communities from Monterey Bay, California, United States - ASW #5 | ecosystem: Environmental > Aquatic > Marine > Intertidal zone | place: USA: California... | reverse complement strand
AAGGTACCTCCAGACCAGGGAACGCGGGCGTTCTTTTAAAACTCGCGGGGAAACAATCCGCAAGTTTTTTAAACTCCTCAAATTCGAATTGACTGGAGCACAAAAAAGAGTGCTGGGGGAAATAATGGACTACCTGGAAAAAGAAGAGCCAATGAATCTACTTCTCCAGGGCGATGTTGGAAGTGGAAAAACATTGGTCGCGCTTACCGCTCTACTCACCGGCGTAGATAATAAATTTCAAGTCGCTCTTATGGTTCCAACTGAGCTTTTGGCAGAACAGCACTTTTTGAATATCCGTCCTTTTTGCGAAGCGCTAAATATAAAAGTTGAACTTGTGACTGGCGCGGGGACCGCTAAAGAAAAATCTTTTGTCCTAAGCCGTATTAGAGATGGGACCGCACAAATTATTGTCGGCACTCATGCTCTAATTCAAAATAAAATGGAATTCGCAAACCTAGGGTTGGCTGTTGTAGACGAACAACACCGTTTCGGAGTTTTACAAAGGGAAGCTCTGGGTAGGAAAGGTTTGGTACCGCATGTTCTCATCATGACGGCAACACCCATACCCCGATCCCTAGCTCTCACTCTCTATGGCGATATGAACATTTCTTTGTTGGACGAGTTCCCACCCGGTCGCAAGCCTATCGAAACACGACTCTTCTACGAAAACAGTAGAGATACGGCCTACTCTCTATTGGAAGAGGAAGTGGAATCTGGACGACAGGCTTACGTGGTGTGTCCTCTGATAGAAGAATCTGAATCGATTGATTTGAAAGCAGCGATAGATGTTTGTGAGGAATTGCGAAATCGTAGGTTCCAAAAATTTAAAGTTCAACTAATTCATGGAAAACTTAAAAAAGAAGAGCGTCAGCAAATCATGGCAGATTTCAATAGTGGAAAGATCAATATACTAGTTGCTACAACCGTAATTGAAGTGGGGATCGATATTCCCAACGCGACTGTTATACTGATCGAGCACGCTGAGCGGTTCGGACTCGCCCAACTTCATCAATTGCGTGGTCGAGTTGGGCGCGGGAGTTATGCATCACGTTGCTTTCTTATTGCCTATCATGCTTTAACTGATGACGGAAAAGCTAGATTGAACGCAATTGTTAGATCACGAGACGGATTCACAATCGCTGAAGAGGATTTACGCATCCGTGGTCCAGGAGATTTCATGGGCACTCGCCAATCTGGAATACCTTTATTAAGAGTTGGAAATTTATTACGTGATATCAAACTACTTGAGCTATCTCAGTTAGAAGCATTTACTCTCATTGAAAAAGACCCGGAATTGGAAGCGCCTGAACACGCCAGGCTCAAAAAATTTCTACATAAAACACTTGGTGAACACATGAACCTAGCTAAAATCATATAGAAAAAACGTGGGAGAAAGTATCTTTACAGGGCAAAGTGGAAGGAGCGTATATCATTTATCGTATTAAATTAAGATAAATTGAATGCATAAATTAATTCCTTTTTTCGACAATTTTTATCGAGTTTAATCTATTTCATGAGTTTAATTGAAAGATTAAAAAGTGACCCGCGGTTTTATTGGGAAATAATCCTTTTACTATCTATGTATGGTGCCTATGCCGTGCTTAATATCTGTAGGATGACAGTCGTGACATCGAGCACTGCTATGCTCGATGACCCAGAACTTGGCTTAAACAAAACTATGTGGGGAGCTATTCTAGGATGGGGTACTGCAGGAACACTTCTCGGAAAGCTTGTAACCGGAATTATGGCTGATCGATTTGGAGGCCGCAGGATGTTTCTAATTTCTATTGGGTTATGTATTTTGGCAACAGGAATATTTAGCATGATGTCCACGGTTTTTTACTTCTCTATGGCATTTTTTATTGCCATGTTTGCAAAATCTGCCGGCTGGCCTTCGATGGCAAACCTCATTAGAGCCTGGTACCCTAAAGTGTGGCGCGGAAGATTATGGGGCATACTTTCTTCAAGCTCAATGTCAAGCTCGTTTTTTACATCTCTTGCTATGGGAGGCCTTTTAATATTAATATCCTGGCGTTGGGTCATAGCTTCATCCTTACCTATAGCAGGCGCCTTCATCATAATATTATATTTCTACCTCAAACAGTCTCCCACCGATGTTGGAATGAAAGCCATGCCCTCTTTTGATGGAGACGATGAGAGCAGTAACCCCAAAAATCCCCACCACCTTGACGACGCATCTCTTAGGGAGGCATTGAGAAACTTTTTTCAGAGCCCTAGATTCTGGCTTATCTGCCTTAGCATCATGTGTTTGACAATTCTCATGGCATTTCAGGGTTTTATACCTTTATACCTTAAAGAGGTTTTTAATCTTTCTCCAGGAGAAGCAGGGATTTCTTCCTCTGTTTTTTCAATGGGATCCATGTTTTCTATACTCATAGGAGGATTCGTCTTTGACAAACTTACAAAAAGAAATCGCATTTTTGTGCTCGGTGGTATGATGGCTTTGGCGACTGGATGCGTTTTTATACTGTTACTTCTAACAAAAACGAACATTCAAGAAGACAGTCTATTGTCTATTGCTCTTACTGCCATTATGATTTACGGTTTGATGATTGCTCCGTGTTATTTAATACCGATGAGCGTATTTTCTGTGGATTTTGGTGGTAAACACTGTGGCGTCCTTGTAGGCATAATTGATGCTGCTGGCTATTTGGCTTCGATGATATTCGAATTTTCAGGAGGGGCGATTGCTGACCAGGTTGATGGCTGGCAACAATTTCTTAACATCATACTCAATGTTTCAGTTATCGGGTCAATCGCCCTTACTATTTTTCTTATAATTGATTACCGTTCACTTACAAAGCCAATAGAAACTAACCTGATGGAATAAAGTATCAAAGAAAATCTTTCTCAAAATAAATCTTCAACTAGACGTAATTGAATTTCTGCTAATAAAATTATGCAAATCACTATTGGTGACAAAATTCTCATTGCGTCACTGTTCGTTTTAAACGGTTGGCTGTTTACAAACTGGGGGATTGGATTCACCGAAGGTGACTGGGTGGTCATCGAAGTTAGTCAAAACGAAGTGGCGCGCCTAGCTCTTACAAAAGATCAAATAACCCAAGTCAAAGGTCCGCTAGGTCTGACAAAAGTTGAAATTAAAAAAGGACGAGCTCGTATCGTCCGCTCTCCATGTAAAAATAAAGTTTGTATCAAGTCCGGTTATATCCGCTACGCCGATCGCGTTGCAGCGTGTGTTCCCAACCGTGTGATAGTTCGAATCGTTGGGGAAACACACCGTGGTGTTGACACCGTGGTTGGCTAAATTTGTCTTTATAAATAGAATACTCTCAATGATTAGGAGCTGAGGGTTTAAAACTAACGATTGTCTACCATGATCCATAAAATATCTTTTTTATTTTACTTTTTATTTTTTGTCACCGTTTCCTCTGCGTTTGCATTATATCCACCCATCCATCATGAGCTGACGGTAGCTCTGGATCCGAGAGAATCTATTGCAAAACTTCATGACGTTATAACTATTCCGAAAGTTACGATCTATTCCATCAATAGTTTTCAATTAAATAAAGAGTCAGAAATCGAATACTTAGAGCTTGCTGGTAAAGAAATTTCTACGGAAAACTCTGCCGATGGATTCATAAAGTTTGATCTACCAAAACCTTCGGAAGGTTTCACTGGTCCGCTGAAGTTGGTATGCACTTACACGCTGCCCCTAACAATTTCTGACAAAAATATGGAGACATTGTTCATCTCTGGGGCAGACTATTTCTATCCAAAACCAGCGATGAAGGATAAAATAAACCACAGGGTCACTTTTGAAATTAAGATTCAAACACCCATAAATTTAAAAGTAGTAAGCCAAGGAGAAAAGCTAGAGGAAGTTTTAGAAAACGGATATAGAACGGTAATATGGAAAGAAGAGAAACCGCAAGAAGAAATCTTACTCATCGCCGATCGTTATCATGAATTTTCTAGAATTCATGGAGCTATAACACTCTATGCTTACCTGCGTAATAATGACAAATCTCTAGCCGAGAGATATTTAAAAGTCACTGGATCTTATATAGATTTATACTCCAAACTAATCGCCCCATATCCATACAAGAAATTCGCCTTAGTAGAGAATTCGCAACAGACCGGATATGGGATGCCATCGTTTACATTGCTCGGGTCACGCATAATCCGTTTCCCATTTATTCTTCACACTTCCTACCCTCATGAAATCCTCCACAACTGGTTTGGCAACGGGGTTTATATCAACCCTGATTCTGGAAATTGGGCCGAAGGGTTAACCTCCTACCTTTCAGATCACATGCTGCAAGAGCAAAAAGGGAAAGGTGATCGCTACAGATTTCAAGAACTAATGAAGTACTCAAGCTATGTCAACGAGGAAAATGATTTTCCGCTTGCTGAATTTAAAGGGCGTGATGGCACGGCTTCACAAGCGGTAGGCTATGGTAAAACGTTGATGGTCCTTCATATGCTACGTCTTAAAGTAGGCGACACTCTATTTTTAAAGGCATTACGTGACTTCTACAACAAAAACCTGTTCCACTATGCCGGATTCGAAGAATTGCGAATGTCATTTGAACATGTAACTAAGCTTGATTTAAAAAAATTTTTCGACCAATGGACTCTACGTAAAGGACAACCACAACTGCAACTTTTCTCGGCTTCAACCAATAAACAGATTGACAAGCACTTGCTTCAATTGGAGATCAAACAAACGCAACTCCACCCTACTTTTAAACTAAAGCTTCCTATCGCTGTGTGGTTAAAGGACCAAGAAAAACCCTGGTTTGGAAACATAGATATTGTAGATAGGAAACAAAAAGCCTCTCTTCTTTTTTCTACCAAGCCACTTAAAGTGGTGTTAGACCCATACCATGAAGTTTTTCGCCGGCTGAATCAAGGTGAAGCCCCCCCCAGCATCGGACAAACTTATGGGTCAAAAATGCAAACACCGGTTCTTCCCGCAAATGAAAGTTCTGCTAGCTTACTCAGCGGTTATCGGCAATTTGCCCAGTCAGTGAAAATCGCGCCACGGTCATCAGGTCCTATCTTAAATGACACTATACTGAATCCGTTTTTCACTGGAAGTCTTTGGCTATTTGGAAAAAAAAATACTCTTGTAAAACAACTCAAGATTCAGCTCGATCAATATGATGTGAGGATCGACGAACAGGGGATAACGCTTGACAATAAAAAATTTCAATGGAAAAATCACAGTTTCGCATTAACCCTCAATCATTACCATTCTAAAGGCAACACGATAACATGGGTTGTGGCATCGTCCGATAAAAGTATCCCTGGACTAATCCGGAAATTACCCCACTATGGAAAATATGGATACCTCGTCTTCAAGGGAGATATCCCAAGAAATGTGACCAAAGGTACATGGTCTTCGAGTAGGTCCGGACTCGATCACACTTTCATAAAAGGCGCCTATTCTCTACCTCCGAAAATACCATTGATCAAAAGCAGTCTTAATCCTTAGTGATTACTAATAATCATCGAAGGACGATTTGTTTTGAATTATTTTTAGGCTAAGAAAGCTTTTATCGTAAACCTATGGAAAGTAAAACCGTACTAAATTATACCCTTGTTATCTAAGTCGATTTAAAACACCCATAACATCCTCAAGCCTGGGTAAAGCTTGCAATCCATCATTATAGGGCATGAGCTCATCAAATTCTTTTCCCTTAATCTCAAAAAAGATTTTCCGCAAGCCTTCAACAAATGACATCTCGTTCCCATTTAAAATGGACTGCAAACGTTTAAGAATCCATCCGCATAAGACAAGTTGACCTTCTTCAGTGAATTGTTCGATATAACGCACATCAATATTAGTCTCTCCAAGGGCTAGTATATCGAGTCCAATGGTGCTTATCCGAACCTCCTTTTTACCTTTATTAAATTTCAATTTGGAAAGATCCCATCGCCGTTCACGAAGTGAGGATAAGGGAGAACTTGTTTCCTTTTTTCGACGCCCCGGGTTTTCCTTAATAATACGCTTTGCTTCGTCGGTAACAACGCGGGGCTTGAATTTTTCCATAGTAATAATATAATCTGCCAAATCAAAATAATCACCACTCCCACCCATCACCATAATCACGCTCACGCCAAGCAATTCGTAAATCTCCTGCACCCGATCAAGAAAAGGAATTATTGGTTCATTGCATTTAGTCACTAATTTCTGCATTCGCTCATCACGGATCATAAAATTAGTGGCACATGTATCTTCATCCATAAGTAATAATGTTGTCCCTGTCTCCACCGCTTCCAGAATATTTGCAGCCTGTGAAGTGGCTCCACTTGCGGATTGTGTCGAAAATTGCTCAGTGGAACCAATGCCAGGCAAATAGTCCATGAAAACGGATAGGTTAACATCTCGGACAGCACGCCCATCCTCAGCCCTTATTTTGATCCCGCTAGGCATGGTTGCAACACGCTCACGTCCGTCCCCCACCACATGAGGGTAAACTGCGTCTTGAATTGCGCGAAGCAGCGTACTTTTACCGTGAAAACCACCACCCACAATCAAAGTTATCCCCTTGGGTATAAACATTCCTTCTATCTTTCCCGCATGCGGCAACTCAAGCGTTGTCTTTAATTCTTTTGGAGCTGTAAAATAAATTTTTCCATCTAAAAGAGGATAATCGGTCGCCCCTGAAGCACGCGGCAGGTTAGCTCCGCTGGCAACAAAAGTTACCCAACCGTTTTTGTTAAGTTCTGCTTGAAGGGATTCGTAATCTTCTAGGTTTTCAATAGCACGATTTAATTCATTATCATCAAGCGAGGACGCAAGCAGTGAGTTATGCCAAATGGATGGGAGTACCTCTTCAAACAGTTTAACGCATTCTTTTCCCAGAATGGTGCGACCTTGAGCAGGCAGCCCAGCAAACATGATTAGCTGTAACTCTCCCTCCTCTACTAACATTCCACTCCGCTTTATAATTTTCTGACCCGGTAGTTGGGCCTGAATCTCTCCGCTTTTACCAGAACCATTCACTCGAATCTTATTGGTTTTGATAAAATGATTGACGCGACGAAGCAAATGATCTTCCAGCGCTAATCTTCGTGTATAGGTGGCGTATGAAGAAGTAGCAAACCCAGCTTTATTCATTTTTATAGAAACAGATAGCCTGGTAGGCTGGGCGAAGGAGTCGCCTTGAACGTGTTCAAACTTAACGGAAAAGGAGCCGTATCTAAAAGATTTTCCTTGGAAAAATTTGTATGCTTTGTAACCTTTTCCATCCAAGGAAAGCATTTCCTGCTTGAGGTTGGATGGAATATTAAGATTCAAATCCGGCTTCCCCCTTTGATAAAATCGGGCTCAAAAGAATAAACACCAGCAAAACCGGATGAGGATATACCGACAGATAAATATTTCCTAGCAATTGAGGCAACCTTGTCTCTATAAGAAAGGTCCAACGCTTGTTCATTTACCAATTTTATTGCTAGAGGCAACATAGTGCGCCAAGTCCGGGAGCCATCTTGTGTTCCATCACCTTCAATAAAATGGTCAATCACAACTGCCGAAGCCCCAGACTCGGCAAGCTGAGAAAAGAAATGGTCAGGATCTATCAGTGGATATAGTGGTGACATGCAAACCACAACAGTGATCCCCCTTGAGGAAAATTCTTTAACTAGGCTGATTCGTTCATCTACCGAGCATGGAGGTGGGGGAAGTCCTGGCAGGTTATCTTGATCACCCTCAATGGAGATATGAACCCTTAAATCACATCTTTTAGAAATGGCAATAATGCGCTCCATATCGTCTATAATTATTGAACCGTGAGTTTGTAAGATCAATACATCTGGTGTCTCCACAGACATTGCACCCAACACCTTTTGAGTAATGCGAAATTTTCTCTCGATTGGTTGCCAGGGATCGGTAGAACTAGAAAAGAAAATGGAAAAAGGTATCCCTCTCTGGATAGCCCAGCGCCTTTCGGCTTGCACGGTATTTAGGTAAACATCGTCAGCATTTACTTTTACATCAACAAATTCTCCCCACTCACGCCCACGATTGAGCCATTGGTTAAAACGAACATAACAACCTTTTCCACATGAAGAGTTGCCATATCCGCATCCAACATATGGATTGAGCGAATGCGAACATACTCCCTTAAGGTAACCCGAGGTGCGTGTGAGAATAGAGGTGCATTCAGTTTGAGTTATTTGCATTTGATAGCATGCAGGAAATAAAAATATATCTTGATCAATTTTTTGGTGAGGAAGGAAGGTTTTTACCCATCCACCATTTTCCCCATTTCACAGATGAAATATTACGTTCGAAATGCCACCCTTCATGGTAATAAATATCGTAGCTGCCATAACGCTTATCTTTAGAATCTACATGGAACCATGTCCCCGGCTTAAAGGATTCGAGCGAAATAACCCACACTTTACGGTCGTCGGTTTTACGCAAAATAAGGTAGCCACGATCAGTTATGTAAAAAAAATTACCAAAAAGTGTCACCGTCGTATTTATCGGTCCTTCCAAAGTCAGAGAATAGATTCCTTCACAAGAGTAATCTTGAAAATCGCTCATGTCTTGAACATTCGCGTCTTGTTTTACATAAAAAATCCCGCTGCATTCCATACTAAAAGGATGAATAGTACCTTCCTCTGTGATGGACTCCTTTAATAAAGCTAGCTCACCTGCCAACGATGTTAAAGGAGCAAACCCAAGAAAAACAACGAGAATTGGGATACCTCTGATAACCCTCAAAAAACTTTCTTCCATTTCAAGAATGAATTTTCAAAATTATTATTTTCTTGCTAATTAATTATATTAAAAAAAGACAGCAACTGAAAGATCATTGATATTGGAGAACCTTCTTCAATAATTGCTTTTCAAAAATGAAAATAGATAATTTTTTAAAAGCTTGACAGCCTCTTTAAAAATAGATGAGAATTAGTGTTTTACGATTAATATGGTAGCCTTGATCTCTTTGATAAAAAGTAATCGTCGTTTTTGGCGGATTTGGAATTCTTGTTGCCACAGTAATATTATTGGTGGATATAGCTACCCCTCTAGGTGTTGCAGATGGCATTTTATATGCCCTTCTAGTTCTCTTAGCCTTTTTTACCAGGAATAAAAATTTTATTTACATTGGTGCAATCGCGGCAACCTTTCTAACAGTTGCTGGTTTTTTCTTATCTCCACGCGGCGGCGAGGTTTATCAAAGTAGGAGCATCAGGCTATCTTAATAAAGAAAGCGCTGCTGAAAAAATGGCCGAGGCAATCCGTAAAATAGCAACCGGTGGAAAGTATGCTAACCCAATGACTATCGAAAAGCTTGCTTTCGGTTACTCTGATTTGGAAAAACCACCTCACGAAAAGTTATCTGATCGCGAATGCCAAGTATTTGTAAAGATCGCCACCGGTAAATCCCTTACAGGCATTGGGGAAGAGCTCTCCCTCAGCGTCAAAACAATTAGTACCCACCGGGCTCGTATTCTTGGAAAAATGAAAATAAAAAAAAACGCGGAACCGATCCATTATGCTATTACACGTAATCTTATTTAAAAGGAAATTATTATGACTCCCCGCCCCGCCCCTGTCTACTTAATCGGTCTTTTTGTTTCAATCTACTGTTTGATATTTTTCGGGAATCTGGTCCTCGCTTTTTCTGATAAAACTGCTAAAAAAGGGGATAAAGTCTCTGTAGAATATGAAGGCTCTCTTGATGATGGCACAGTATTCGACAGCTCTAAGAATCATGATAAACTGCTTCAATTTGTTGTTGGATCAAGCCAGGTGATTCAAGGATTCGACAAAGCGGTTATAGGGATGATGGTCAACGAAGAAAAAATAATAAAACTTAAACCAGCTGAAGCCTATGGTGAGATCAAAGAGAAATTAATCCATCAAATAATGCGCTCCAACCTACCGCCAAAACCAAAACCAAAACCAGGAATGGGACTCATGATGGGAGTACCCGGTAGCCAGAGAAGGGCATTAATCAAAGAGGTCTCAAAAGATCATATTGTTATAGACATGAATCACCCTTTGGCGGGAAAGACACTCACCTTTTCTATAAAACTGGTCAAAATCTCGCACTGATCCCATATAGCTAATCAAGAAACAGAACTACGTTTTGCTGTACTTCCATGTTAACTAATTGTAATGTTATTTTTTTCTGAGCTACAAGCTCCGGAAACTAACTCGTAATATTAAGGAAACCTATGACCTCTCTTGTTAGAGTCCGCTTTGCTCCTAGCCCAACAGGATATCTTCATGTTGGGGGTGTTCGCACGGCACTATTTAATTGGCTGTTCGCCCGTCATCATAAAGGAAAATTCGTTTTACGCATCGAAGATACAGATGCAACCCGTTCAACCGACGAATCGATTGACGAAATCCTCACATCAATGAGGTGGCTAGGTTTGAACTGGGATGAAGGCCCTTTTCGCCAGGTCGAACGACAGTCTATCTATAAACAAAGGGCGGACCTGCTTTTACGCGAAGGCAAGGCTTATCCTTGTTTTTGTACAACCGAGGAATTGGGCAAAAAACGCAAAGAGGCTCAAACTAAAGGTCTCAAACCAAAGTACGATGGCACCTGCCGTAACCGATTAGATAAACCCAAGGATATTCCTTTCGTTATACGCTTTAAAGCTCCATTAGAAGGAACCGTCACTGTAAACGATTTACTTCGTGGCAATGTGATTTTCAAAAATGAAGAATTGGATGACCTTATCATTCTGCGGTCAGATGGCACACCTACATATAATTTTGTTGTTGTTGTCGATGACAGCGATATGAAAATCACGCATGTCATTCGAGGCGATGACCATTTGTCAAATACACCCAGACAAGCATTGTTGTACGATGGGTTAGGTTTGCCTCGCCCTAAGTTTGCTCATATGTCGATGATTCTGGGATCAGATAAAACCAGACTCAGTAAACGCCATGGAGCTACTTCGGTGCTTGCCTACCGTGATATGGGATATTTGCCCGACGCGCTGATCAACTATCTTGCCAGACTTGGCTGGTCCCATGGAGATCAAGAAATCTTCACTCGACAAGAAATGATCCAGCATTTCTCGCTAGAAAATGTCACCACCTCCTCAGCGATATTCAACCCAGAAAAACTTCAGTGGTTGAATCAGCAATATATCCAAAATTCAACCCCTACAGACCTTGCTAGTCAATTAGAACCTTTTCTTATTAAGGAAGGAGTTTTAACTGAGAAACATGGTCTCGGTAAGGAAGAAATTGCCAAGCCGATCCCATCTCTCAATCAAAGGGCTCAAACGCTCATTGAAATGGCTCAAAAATCAGCCTTCTACTTCAAAAAAGACCCCGTGTTCGATGAGGAGATACGAGATAAGTTTCTTAATAAAGATATAAAACCGTATATCCAAAAACTCATCATCAATATCAACGATATGGTAGTCTTGGAACACAACTCACTAGAAAATTTATTTAAAAACTTAGCGAAAGAGGCTGATCTTAAGTTGGGAAAGCTGGCTCAGCCCGTGCGTGTGGCACTAACTGGGAGCACTGTAAGCCCAGGAATTTATGATGTTATCCTGTTACTCGGGAAAACCACAACCCTCAAGCGACTAAATGAGGCAGTGACTTTTATAGAAAAAAAGTAGCCGTTAAATAGAACAATACTAACTATTAAAGACTGACAAGCTACTGTTTCGAAGTAAGAGATCCAAATATATTCTCATTTTTTTAAAAGGAGTACTCCAAGATGAAAACAATATTAATTTTAGTTATTGCTTCTGTTCTAATTTTTGCACCTGGCTGTAATTACGAATATGGCAATTATGGAAAAGATAAAACTGATAAAAAAACTACCCAATCAAGCTCGGGAACGGAAACACCAACATCGACGGATTAGGGTATAAGAAGTTATCAAACCTTAGAATAGAGAGGGTATAAACCGAGCCTTATTAACCCCTTGATTTATTTAAACTTAAATGATATATTATTGCTAGTTTAATCTTTGAGGGAATCCATTGACGACGCATATTCCTTCGATAGGCTTTTGAAAAGACAGCTCTTTTTTTTGAGGAGAAAGATATTTATTAGTAGACTAATTAGTTTGAAATTCAAATTAACAAAGAAAAATATTCGGATGTACAGATACGGATGCATTAAGAGGACTATCAAAGTGCTTTGACCAAGGTGAATCAAGGCAAGATGGCACCCAGTTCCCAATTAATTATTAAATTATGTAACCCACGTCTTAATCATTTATTGAATTATAAAAAGAGGGCGAAACTATGGATATAGCTTATAAGTTTGGTCGGTTTTGGGTACTCCTATTACCCGTAGCATTGCTAGTAATGTTTTTTAAATATCTACATCAGTTAAGTTCAATGCTTACCTCAATTGAAGGAGTGGGGTTAGGAAAGACCTCTCTCATATTATTTATAGCGTTTTTTGCCATATGGTCTCTCGCATATCTAGGTTCTATGATTTTTGTGCGAGCTGCACGTTGGGTTTGGAGAGGCACAACATTAACTTCAATAGAAAAGCCAAGCGCCAAAACTCAAAAAGAGCTAGAACGACCTTTAAAGAATAATATCGAAGGCCAGGGTATTAAGGAGCGGGATGATTTATTTAGACTAGATTTACAAGGTGAATCTGCTGCATAATTCTAAAAATGACTAATTGAATTAACTAACTTGGATTTTTAACCAAATGACAGAGAGAACAAAAAGACCTAAGATGATCTATAGGAAGTTCTTGAAGGATAACCAGAAAATCTTAAAAAAAGTTGGGAATAGTAAAACCGGCAAATATGTCCGCGATCCTTGGATGATGAAAGCTAATTCATCTTACGACAAGGCTGAAGAAATTCTACGGAAAGAGGCAGAAAGTTTTTAAAAAGAATCTCTTCAAAATGTCTCTTGCTACTGCTGGAATCAGTTTTTTGTGGGCAAAGCATGGTAATCGTTTTAGATACAAGCATTAAATCACAGATTATTTAGAAGCGCAACGAAACCCATTACCAGCTGCCCGCAACTGAAAATGCGACTCTCGTCGGTTAGCTGACCGCATTTCTGATGCTTTTTGGTTCCAAGCTCCCCCTCGATATATCTTATGAGTTATTGATGCTGCCCCAGCACAGGTACCGGCACATGTATCTAGTTCTGGGCGAGGCCCTAATGGATCATTTTTAGGGCTAATCATGTAGTAGTTTTTTTCAACATCCAACCAGTCTTGGACCCATTCATTAACATTTCCAGCCATGTCATAAAGGCCAAATGGGTTGGGTGGGAATGAGCCCACAGGAGCGGTGTGACTGAACCCATCTGAAACACGGGGTTCCCTAATATTAAGATCACATACCCTATCGCAAAAATTTCCCTCCTTTCCTGTTACTCTGTTACCCCAGTAAAATTTAGTCTGTGTTGTCGCCCGGGATGCATATTCCCATTCAGCTTCGTTAGGCAATCGCAGCCCTAGTTTTTTACAATAATCTCGAGCATCTAACCAACTGACGCTATCAACTGGGTGATCAGGACCTATATTCTCAGAGGGGTTAACTCCCATTGCTGCTTGAAAGTTTTTCTGTCTGACCTCATACTTACCTAACCTAAAAGACGATATGCATACCTCATGTACTGGAAGCTCGTCTATATCTCCCTGCTTACTTCCCATTTTAAAACACCCAGCTCTTATAGGAACCATTTCTTCTTCTGGTTTAACCTGAATGTTAGATATAATCTTTTTCTCGACTTGGGTTTTTAAAACCATGATTTTTTCCTTCGTAGCTGCGGGAATCCCAAAATATTTGATCCGATGCTTACTTTTCGGCAGTAATTTCATTTTACCAGTCTTCTTAAAATGCACACGGTAATGAGGGACAGGTTTACTTAGGCCACCTTTGAGAAATTTACTAAACTCATCATCATCCTGTCCACCAGACACATCGATAGCCATTACAGTTTCGTCAACTAGTTCTGCTTCATGGGGCTCAGGGTTTTTATTACTATAAATAAGAATATTTCTTCCTTTTGCAGTCGGTATTTTTAGAAGATTGTTGAGCAGAATTAACGCTTCCTGAAGTTTTTCCAATTTAATCTTTACTTTTGCCAGATCACGGGTGGCTAGATAATTATCAGGTTGAAATTTTAGCACCTTCATAAAAAAGACTTCGGCTTCCTTATAATTACCATTAGTGAATGCTTGATTTCCAGATTTCATTAAGTCAGAGGCTTCATTTGCTTCAATTGGATTTAAAAATTTTGGAAAAAAGACAGCTTGGAATAAAACGCAAGCTATAAATAGATGGGACAGTTTAGTCATGGGTCGTTTTCTATTTAAGTGATTATGAAAGATTACTTAAAACCTATTTATATAGAACAAAAACTAAACTCTTGCTATGGAAACCAAAAGAACATTCTCAGAAAGTTTCTGTGCTTTTATTCTAACTTCAGAGTTAATGAAGAAACGATTAGGTTCCAGTAACAAGTATTGTGGCTTAATTGTAAAGAATTTCTTACAAGTTTCTAACCATTTTTGTTTCAAAATAAAAACAAGTCAAAATTAAATATTTAAGAAAGTGGTCAAAAATAATCGCATTACAAGGAAAATAAAGCAAAAAACGTTGAAATATAAGGCGGTAATATTTTTTATAAACTAAATAAGCTTATACTGCGTTTAAATTAATAAATCTTAATGCCTGATTAATAGTCTTTTAATTTTGGCCATTTAGAATGGCTGCCCATAATGATCCCCTTAAGTATAAAATAATGTTGATCTCTTTCCTTCAAATAAGAGTTTAATTAATTTGTTTAGGCGAAGATTGGGCCCGTATTCAAAAATAATTGAATTTAAAGGATTATATAAAGATGATTCATGAAGTTAAAGTTTTTGATCCTTCAGGCAAATTAAAAAAGGTTATTTCACAAAAAATACTTAACAGAAGGTCAGATGACTTGTGTCGAGACCCTAGCCTGTTCAGCAAGCAGACAAAAGGCCGAAAAAAAAAGCCCTCGAATATTTAGAATAATTTTTTTCCTTTAAAGAATATTTATCTTCTAATCCAGCTCATGAGCCATTCGAATGGCCTTGATATGGGCATAAACATTTTGACCTGGTTGAAGGTTGAGATGTTCAAGGGATTTTCGGGTAATAGCTGCCAGAAGGAAGCAACCGATGTCTAGTCTAACCTCAACTTTGCACTCATCTTCAAGACTCGGAGACGTGCCCAGAACCCGAGCAGCTAAAACATTGAGCACGCTTGTTTGGTCTTGAATCGGTGAGATCGCCAAAGACACATCTTCGGCACGAATGTGGACACGTAATCGGCTTCCTATGGGGACATCTCGTCGAGGTACATAGAGAGTCTGATTTTTAAATTTTAGAACCGTCAGTTTGAAATCATTGTCTTGCCGATCCACAATGGTGTCCAGAATAGATCCTGCCAGTGAATGCCCAAGATGTGCCCCAATTTCTGGGCGAGAAAATACTTCTACCAAGGGCCCCGCTGCAATGATCTTTCCTTGCTCCATTAATAGCATGGTGTCAACAAGCTGTAAGACTTCTTCTAAAGAGTGTGTAACGTAAAAAATCGGGATGCGAAGTTCGGATTGCAAACGTTGGAAATAGGGTATAATTTCACGTTTACGTTTTGTATCTAATGCCGCCAGTGGCTCGTCCATTAGTAATAGACCTGGACGTGTGAGAAGTGCCCGCGCTAAGGCCACTCGCTGTTTTTCTCCACCAGAAAGTTTGTTAGGGCGCCTGTCCAAAAACAATCCTAAATCCATGATCTTAACAATCTGGTTGAATAGGACTTCTTTTTTTTCTGGCACACGGCGATTAAAACCGTAATGGAGATTGCCTTCAACACTTAAGTGTGGGAACAACCGCGTGTCCTGAAAGACGTAACCGATCGGTCTCTCATTCACTGGAAGAAAGATCCCTCGATCTTCGTCCTGCCAGATATCATCGTCGATTTTAAGAAATCCATGGGGTGCTCGCTCCAGACCAGAAAGACACCTCAAAAAGGTGGTCTTGCCGCTTCCCGATGGACCAAATAGCACGGTGAAACCCTCAACTGGAACCTCGAGTTCCGTATTTAACATGAACCCAGGAAACGGTAGATTAAATTTCGCAAACAGTTTTTTCATGAAATACGAACAGGTAATCGCCGATTGATGTAATACACCAAAAATAGAACAAGAAAGGAAAATATCAGCAAGCCTGCGGATAGAGCATGAGCATTACTGTAGTCTAAAGTTTCCACACGATCGTAGATTTCAATGGACAGCACTTTCGTTTTGCCAGGGATGCTACCGCCAACCATCAGCACCACACCGAATTCGCCCAAAGTATGTGAAAAACCTAGTACAACAGCGGTGATGTAGCCGCGCAAAGCAAGTGGACTAGCAACAGTCCAGAAAGCATTCCATTTTGAAGCGCCCAAAGTCCATGCCGCTTCTAATGGGTCCTTACCCACCGCCTCGAACGCACTGTGTAAAGGCTGAACCACAAAAGGCATAGAGTAAAGTGTTGAAGCAATTACTAGACCGGTAAAGCTAAAAGATAGCGGTGAACCGGTGACTGTCATAGCTGTTTTTCCAAGCCATCCATTGGGTCCGAGCATAATAAGCAAATAAAAACCCAACACAGTTGGAGGCAAAACAAGTGGCAAAGCAATAACAGCCTCAATAAAAGGACGGTAACGGACGCGTGTATGAGCAAGCCACCAAGCAATGGGAATACCAATTATCAGTAGAACCACTACCGTAACAGTCGCAAGTTGTAATGTTAAAAAAATTGGTTGATAATCAAGGTCTGAAAAACTCATAATTATTTCCCTTCAAGTGAACCAAAATAGATTCTATTTTTTACGTATTTATGGCAGTCCATAGCCATATTTTTTGATGATTTGTTGAGCCCACTTATCTCCCAAAAATTTCCAGAGAGCCATCGCGCCAGGATTATTTTTTCCTTTTTCCAAAATTACAATATCCTGTTTTATAGGATCATAAAGCTCTCTAGGTATGTCCCACCGGCTTCCCTTTTTATAGTTTTTTGGGTCTAGAACTTGAGATAAAGCTACGAATCCTAACTCTGCATTTTGAGAAAATACAAACTGGAAGGTCTGGCTTATATTTTCTCCTTGCACAACATACGGTTGGACTTCTTCCCAAAGCTCAATATTTTTTAAAGTTTGCAAAGCTGCTCTCCCGTAAGGCGCGGTGATTGGATTGGCCATGGAGATATGTGTAAATTTTTTTTGTCGTAAGATTAATTTCCCATCCTCAAGTATTGCGTTAGGGTTAGGGCTCCATAAAGTAATCTTGCCTAAGGCATAAGTAAAACGAGTTCCGGAAACGGCCTTACCCTCTTCTTCTAGTAAAAATGGTCGCCTGGCATCCGCTGCCAGAAATACCTCAAAAGGCGCTCCGTTAGTTATCTGTGCATAAAGTTTGCCTGTCGATCCCGAAATAATTTCGACTTGGTGTCCAGTTTTCTTCTCAAACTGTCCAGCGATTTCTTTGAAGGGATTATAGAAATTTGCGGCTACGGCCACTAGAACTTTATCCGCCCGACCTTGTGATACAGATGCTAGGTAAATAAAATACCAAAAGAATAAAACTATACAAAACAGGACGACTAGACTTCTAAAGGAGTTATTTTTCATAACCTAAGAAACGCTAGCAATAGAAATTAAGATATTAGGTGAAACATTTCTTTTCGTTATATATTATAATATATAACGATTAAGTCAAGGCTTATTATCAAATGTTTATCCATGAAATCCGAGCTTATGGTTCATTAATTGTTGGGTCTTTGTTTCTTGCCAGTGATAAAATCAGGTGTTAACATTTTTTGAAAATCAAACTAATTTCATCAGGTGATTCAATGAAGGGTTTAATGCTATATCCTGGGCCATTATCAATATATATTTATATAGTTTTTGTATTTACCTTTCTACCTTATCCCCAGTTTTCCCTCGCCATCGAAAGTCGAAAAATAGAAAAAATGATTGAAGAAGCTCAGCCGCTTGAGGAGAAAGAGGCATTATTGCAGGAAAGGCAAATACTACTAGAACAGGGGAAAGAATATTATTTTAATTTTTGTGTTCATTGCCACGGTACTAAAGGCAAAGGTGATGGGCGAGCTTCTCACCACCTTTTTCCCCAGCCCAGGGAATTAAACCAAGGTATATTCAAATTTCATACAACACAAACAAATACCCTTCCTTTGGATGACGATATTTTCCGTACAATTAAACGGGGAGTTCCCGGCACAGCAATGCCAGCCTGGGAAAAGGTTCTTAGTGA
>Ga0315336_1004029_pt1 | contig 18272 bp, 13 predicted proteins | sample ASW5metaG_FD_204512 | JGI IMG/M metagenome (GOLD analysis project Ga0315336, IMG submission 204512) | Ammonia-oxidizing marine archaeal communities from Monterey Bay, California, United States - ASW #5 | ecosystem: Environmental > Aquatic > Marine > Intertidal zone | place: USA: California... | reverse complement strand
TGATCACAGCGGACGTGATCCCCGGGCATCCCTTCGACGGTGTGCTTTTCGATCCCGCCTGCGTGCCCAGTGCGTCCGGCCTCTACTTTACGGCAGCTCCGTCGGGGGGACTCCTCCCAGCGGGCGCGAACGACTTCAGCCTCGAAGTGTGGGTTTCGAACGTTGGTACTCCTCCCGCTGGCAGAGGATACATATTCAGCAATTCCGAGGGATCTGTAGCTAGCGGCATCAACTGGCTCCTCGCCCACGATGGTGTCGACAGCTTTGCTGTCGACGTAAAGGTAGACGCCACCGTGGAAACACTCTCAGTTACCGCAAGTCCCCGTCCGGATGGACTGACGCAGCTGGTGTTCGTTCGACGGGGGGACGCGCACGAGCTTTATGTCAACGGTTCTTTCGTAGTAGGTGACCCGGCCGTGGCGCCCGCCGACCTCGTGGCCGGCTGGGATGCGGATTATCCGATTACCCTCGGCAACTCGGATGACGAAACGAGACCTTTCGAAGGCAACCTTCACCTGGCGGTCTTCTACGACACCGCTTTGAGCGCGAACCTCATCAGCTACCTCGACGAGATCGGATCTGGAGTGCCCACGGATGTTCCGCCACCCGTCGCGGACATCTGTCCCGATCCGGGAGAGATACGGCGCATCGTCGAGGCGGACGGATCCCAATCCCATTCCCTGCTGGGCGCGGGTGCGGGAGCGGGAGCGACTGTGGGCACGGGTGACGGGTGTCCGGACATGCTGATTCCCCCTTTCCTGTGGGAGGTCTTTCCCCAGTGGCCCACTACGACGACGGTGGAGGCCGTGCCGGATCCGGATGGGTGTGCACTCGAAACGGAAATTAGCTATGCCATCCCTCCGGAGTCTCCGGACGGGCGCTTTGATCTCACCATAAGACTTACGGTCACGCAGGTCCCCGTGCGAGGGGTGGTGGAAACGGGCATGGACGAGAAAACCATCACCTTGCCGACGTACTTCCGGCGAGGCAACGTAAACGGCGATGAGTTTGAGGATCTCAGCGACGCGGTCGCGGTTCTCGATATGCTGTTCGTCAGCGGCACGCCGCTCCCATGTTTGGACGCGTGCGACATGAACGACGACGGCGGCATCGACCTGAGCGATCCTGTATACTGGCTCGCGTACCTGTTCAACGGAGGCCCGGAGCCGGATCCACCCTTCTCGGACTGCGGGGAAGATCCGACGGACGACAGCGAGGCCGAGCCGATCAACGGCGACCTGGGTTGCGCAGTACCGCCAGGCGATTGTGGGTGATTGTGTGGGTGATTGTGTGGGTGTTTTTGCGGTGGATGGCCAGGAGCTCGGGTTTTTACGATTGACCAGTTCGCGGGTGCGCGTACCCTGGTAGCAGTCCTTGTGGGATTTAATGGGGGGCGTTACGGTGAATAATCGTCGGACCCAGTCTATGAACTCCGAACCGACTGTTTTTTTGGTGGATGATGACGTGCAGGTGCGCGATTGGTTACGAGCCGTTGTTGAATCCGTAAAGCTTCCCGTCCAGACTTACGAGTCGGCTGGAGAGTTTCTGGACAACTACGGGCCCGCGTGCCCTGGATGCCTCGTAGTTGACATGCGCTTGCCGGGCATGAGCGGATTGGACTTGCAGGAAGAGCTTGCTAAGCGCGGGATGTTCCTGCCGACCATTGTTATCACGGGATACCCGGACGTGACGTCTGCCGTGAAGGCCATGAAGGCGGGCGCGCTGGAATTTATCGAAAAACCCTTCAGTGCGCAGGTTTTTCTCGACTCGGTTCAAAGAGCACTCGAGCGTGACCGGGAGTTCCGCAAGCGGCAGGCAGAGCGAGCTGCCAGTGAGAAACGACTTGCCGAGCTGACCCCGCGGCAGCGAGGCATCCTGAAGCTTTTGGTCCAGGGGCAACCGAACAAGATAATCGCCGAGCGGCTGGGCCTGAGCAACAAGACCGTCGAGGCGCACAGGGCCAGCATCCGCAGGAAGACGCGGGCTTCGAGTCTCGCCGAGCTGGTGCAGCTGGTTCTGGCGGCCGAAGGTAAGTTGTCCGACGAGCACAAGTCGAACGGTGCAACCTGATTCGCCGAATCCGCTAAAGTCCGACGGTAAGCTTGACCGTTTTTTCCGCGAAAAGCTTGCCAATCCCATGGAGTATCTTCGCGGGCTCGCCAAACAGGCCGAAACTTCCGAAGAGCGAGATGAGCTCCCGGATTCTTCCGCTGTCGGCTCTGGAGACTTGTTGCGAGGTTGCGGCGAGAAAACTGTATCCAGCGTGGTCAGGCAGGTGGAGGAGCAGCTCGGCTTCGCGCCGGCGATGGACCTACCGAGCGACGACGAGTCAGCTGCAGGCACCGTACAGCTCTCCAAGGAGCGCTACGCCATCGAAGGGGAAGTGGGGGTCGGTGGCATGGGCAAGGTCCTGAACGTCTACGATCAGGATCTACGCCGCCGTGTTGCCATGAAGGTGTTGCACGAAGGTCTACGCGACCGGCGTGCCGTCGCGCGATTTTTCGAGGAGGCTCAGGCCACAGGCCAGCTCGAGCATCCCAACATCACCCCGGTCTATGACCTCGGAATCGACCGGGAACACGGTGTCTTCTTCACCATGAAGCTCGTGCGGGGCAGGAATCTGCGTGAAGTCTTGCGCGATGTTTCCATTGGACGTCTGGAGACCAGGCGTCACTTCACGCTCACCCGGCTTCTCCAGATTCTTCAGCAGGTGGCCATGGGGATTCGGTACGCGCATGTCCGAGGGGTGATCCATCGGGACTTGAAGCCGGAGAACATCATGGTGGGAGACTTCGGCGAAGTCCTGGTGATGGATTGGGGGCTCGCAAAGATCGTAGACCGTCGCCTGGATACGGACTTACAGGAACCGGTTTTCTCGAATCGGCAGGATGCTGGCCAGCACACGCTGAACGGCACCATCTCGGGTACCCCTAGCTACATGGCGCCGGAGCAAGCACGTGGCTGGATCGATGATATCGACGAGCGCACCGATGTCTTCGGCTTGGGGGCAATCCTCTACGAGATCCTGACGTACCACCCACCTTACGAGTCGGGATCTTCTCGCGAGCTCCTGGCGAAGGCGGGTGCCGGTCAAATCGTTCCCCCCCGGATCCGAGCGCCGCGGAACGCGATTCCCGCGCCTCTCGAGGAGATTTGCTTGAAGGCGCTGGCGAATGACAGGGAGGATCGTTATCAGGATGCCCTGGCGTTCCACGAGGCTCTACAGGTTTTTCTCGATGGCACCCTCGAGGCGGTGAGGCGCGGTGAAGAGTCGGTCGGACTTGCACGACAGGGCAAGGAGAAGGCGCGGGAATACCGCCGGCTTCTCGAGGAGGAACAGAAGCTTCGGTTGAAGGCGCAGGAAGAACTATCAAGTCTGCGTCCCCAGGACCCGCCGGCGCAAAAATCGGCCGCCTGGAGCCTCGAGGACGAGGCCGCGATCGCGCGGCAGACGCGGATCCAGGCATTCAATGAGGCAACGGCCCTTCTACATTCCGCGATCAACGTCGACCCAGGCTGCGCGGTTGCGAAGGAGGTGCTGGCAGACCTTTACTGGCAGAGGTTCCAGGAAGCTGAGCGCGCCGGAAACACCGACGACGAGATCATCTATCGTGGGCTTGTCGAGCGCTACCACGAAGGCAAGTTATCGACGCTCCTGGAGGGAAGAGGTCGCCTTTCCCTCGAGACCGATCCGCCCGGCGCACGTGTTTTCATTCACCGAGTCGTCAAGCGCGAGCGCCGGCTCGTTGAGGAGAAAGGCGAGTCCTGCGGTACGGCCCCCCTCAAGATGGAGCTTCCCATCGGCCATCACCTGCTCGTCATCAAGAAGGACGGCTATCGGGACACGCGATATCCGGTTTTCATGACACGTTGTGGCCGTGAGACTGCGAAGGTCAAGCTCTACCGGGACGAGGACGTCGGATCGGGGTTCATCTACATGCCTGCCGGCGACTTCACCATGGGAGGCGACCCTGTAGCTTCCGGCTCGGTAAATCTCTGCCGGCGATACGTTCCCGACCTGTTCGTTGCCGAGTTTCCCGTGACGTTCCGCCAATACTGCAAGTTTCTCGACGATGTCTGTGGCGACCCTGGCGACCCGGAAACGGACCAGCTGTTCCCGCAAACCGAGAAGGAGGGAAAGTGCATCCGCCGCGGCGCGGGTGGCTCCTACGAGCCTTGCAGCCATGTCATCGATATCGAGCGCGCCACCCGCGAGCGCTATTCGGAAGGCTTCGAATGGGATCTACCCGTCTTCGCCGTGAACTGGTACGCGGCTCGCCGGTACGCGAAGTGGCTCTCCGGACGGACTCAGCGCCACGTTCGCCTTCTCCGCGATGCGGAGTGGGAGAAGGCGGCGCGCGGCGTGGCACGGACCATCCACCCCTGGGGTGACCAGTTCGACTGGTCCTTCGTCAAGGGTGGCCTCTCCCGGCCTGAGCGTTCCCAGCCTGAGCCGGTAGGAGCGTTTCCATGCGACAGATCGATTTATGGGGTGCGAGACCTTGCGGGGACCGTCATCGAGTGGTGTGAGGACTGGTTTCTCGAAAACAAGTACCGCGTAACGCGTGGAGCCGGCTGGAACAGCATCAACGAAACGGCATTTCGGGCAGCGTTCCGCCTGGGAACCAGCCCAACTTACCAGAGCGCGTTGATCGGTTTCCGGGTCGCGATCGAGCCTGGACGAGGAAGGAAAGGAACAGTGAATAGAGAATGATGAATTAATGAGGAATAGTGGCGGGTTCCACTCTTCCATTCTGCATTCACTATTCCCTATTCCTTCTCTCCTTCCTCCATCTTCTGCCGGATCAGCTTTGTTGCCTCCTCGAGGCGACGGTAGATCGTCCGTTTCGAGACCCCGAGCATTTCTGCAAGTTTTTCGGCAGGCAAATCATCTTCGAGATGGACCATGGCGAACGCCGCCACGGGTTCGGGATACTGGGGAAAGAGCTCGAGGATGCTCTCAAGCACCTTGAGGGACTCCTCGCAGGTCGCCCGTTCCTCTTGGTGGGAATCCTCCGAAGAGGGTTCAGCGGTGCCGTCGGTAGGTGGCAGGTCTCGGAGCTCGTCCCGCCGCTTGACGGCGATCTTGTGCCGAATGATCGTGCGCACCCACGCATAGAACGATGCGTCGTTCTCAAGGCTTTGAATCTTCCGCATGGCTGTCGCGAAAGCTTCCTGAACGATGTCCTGGGAATGATAGACCCGCCGCAGGGGATCCCGCGGTCCCATGAAACGCCGGCAGAAGCGCACCATCTCCGTCTCGCAGCGCTTGAACAGAACCTGCCAGGCCTCCGGCCGCTTCTGACGCGCTTCAAGAACCAGCTCTACCGTCGCCCGTGAGTTCCAGGTCGGCATTTTCCGAGTCCTCTTCTTACCGAAATCACCGTACATTTTCACGGCGACGGCTCGAATAGGACAGAGAAAAAGTGTCGGCGGACACCCGAGGATGTTCCGCCGACCTCTGAGTTGGGAACGTAGGCACGTTTTCCGTACCCAATACTAAGAAACGGTGACGGACGATCCGTGACAAAAACTCTTGATTTTTCCTCAAACGTCGACGATGAAAAGGTTTGCGTGATTGCGACGCACCGTGCTTCTTTGGAGACAGCCTCATGCAAGGTAGGGTTCACCGCTTGATTCGTGGCAAAGGGTTCGGATTTATCCAGACCGAGGAGCGGCAGTATTTCTTTCACCACAGCGAGGTTCGAGAGACGGAATTTCGCCGTCTCATGCTGGGAGATGTCGTCGAGTTTGAAGGGGTAGATGAGGAAGAAGAAGGGAAGAACCCCAGAGCAACTGAGATTCACGTCGTCGAGAAGGCGCCCTGCCCGCCACCCGTGGCGCCGAACGCCCGTCGCAAAGGATCCAGCCAGGATCGAAGGGCGTCAGAGGACCCGGGCGGTGGTCCTGAGGGGCAAAGCGAACCGGAAGGGGTCGAGGACGAGGACTTCGACGATGGAATTCTCGTTGATGAAGAAGAGGAGTTCAGTGAGGAACTCCCGTACGGGTCGGACGACGCGCAGAGCGATTCCTCAGGCCCTTCCTCGGACACTTCCTCAGGGACGCCTACCGAAAGCAAAGGGATCTCCCCTTCGCGGACCGGCTCGCGAGGACGCCCCCGGGGAGGCCGCGGTCGCCGCGCGTCGGGGCGAGATCCGGAGAGGTCTCGCAGGCCCAAGGCCACCGGCAAGCCGGGAGAGCGCGGAGAAGGAGTTATCCGCTCCCTGAACACGGCACGAGGCTTCGGTTTCATCGAGACTCGCTCCGGCGATCTGTTCTTCCACAAAAGCGGCGTCAAGAAGGATTTCGACTCGCTGGACGTCGGTGCGCCGGTCTCTTTCACCTTCGGAGAGGGGGACCGAGGCTCGAAGGCGGAGGAGGTAGAGAATAGTGAATAGTGAACAGAGAATGTGAATTTGAATGAATTCAAATTCTCTGCTGTGGGCGGGTCTCCCGACCCGCTCACACAACCGACCGGTGGGGCGGTCAGGAGACCGCCCCACAGCAGTGTGAACTCAAAACCTCGAGACCCTCGCCCCCCGATTCAACGGTGGCGTTGAGATCACCTCGATGTTCTCTGAACCAAAGCGACCCTCCAGGCGGTTTACCAGATGTTGGGCCCGATCCTCGTCCTCCGCTGCCGCGTAGACGGTCGGGCCCCAGGAGCTTTGTCCGGTGCCCTGAATCCCCTCGGCCCGGACAAATTCGATGATGGAGGCCACGCGCGCACTGGCGTAGATGCCTCCCTGAGCCTTTTTGAAGCATTCTCCCGCGCGAACGCCGTACTCCCGAAGCGCTGTTCCGAATGCCGACAAGTCCTTCTCGGCAAGGGCCGGAACCATCCCCATGTGGAGCACGTAAGAGAGTGTATGCGCTACGGGTTCCGCCAGGTTATCCAGGGCCCGAAACGCGTTCGCCTCTGCCGTTCCCGAGATCCCGACCTCTCCCCGCGGAGTGACGACGACGAAACGCCACTCGTTGGGAACCGAGAGGCGCAGGGATAGCGGAGCGATCTGCTCTCTCCCCTGGGCTTTTCCCCCGTCGATCAGGAAGCCCCCTTGCTCGAAACCGTAGACACCGATGGCCGAGCGCAGGCCGCGGCCCACCTTCATAGCCAGTTCCGGGGCGCCGGGGTACTCTGCGCGTAAGGTGGCGGTCCCTCGCGCGATGGCCAGGCCGAGTTGCGTTCCCGTTCCCAGACCGGTGTGCTCCCTGGGTGCAGCAAGGACGCGCAAGCGGTAGCTCGGGCGACGGCCGCCTGTAACCCGCTCGGCGAACTGCTGAGCACGCTCCGCGAGGCTGCCCGAAACATCCATTTCCACGGCATTCTCGATGCTGAGGTCGACGCCTGGCCGCGCCACCATGAGGCCGGCTCCGCCGAAACAGCGGGGGGTCGCCGTGGCCGGTGCGATCAGTCCAAAGTGCAGACGGCTGCCAGTTTGTACGCGCACGCCGGTCCGAGCGCCACCCGCAGGCGTGGACGAGGCTTGTGTCTGCGCGGAGTCAGGGCGGTTCCGGGCTTCTTCAACGTAACGCTCCAGAAAGTGAAAAGCCCGGTGCTCCGCGGGGCCTCCGGTCTTCTGGACGAGCGATGCGAGGTCGGAAAACTCGGAGACGATTTCTCTCATGGAGAGGAAGTCGATTCGCGTGGCGAGGATGGCCGCCTCAACGACGGCGTGCTTCGCACGATTCAAGCCAAAGTACTCCCGCAGATTCTCACAGCGAACCACCTCGACTTCGATCGTCGTACGTTTCTCACGATCGTCGAGTGAAACGACACGAAACTCGTAAGCCCGACACGCGTCGGGCAGGATAGAGCCTTGGATCTCGAGCGCTGGCTTCAGCTTCGACTCGACTCGGCCAACCGCGCACCGGGCCAGGAACTCGACGTCGTCGGTGACATGAAACACCCCTTCGCCCAGCGATTTCAGGTTCCGGTAGGTCTGTGAGCTTTGAAAAGGGCGCAGGGTCAGGCGGCGCATATCTGGCGTGACCTTTGGCCCCATCGGCGAGATGTTCACAGAGCCGTCGCTTCCCACGGTTGTGACGATCCCCTCGAGAATCACGACGAATATGCCGTGGATACGACTATCGGCGCTCTTCCGGGAGCCATCTTCCGCTCTTTCTCCCGCAGCAGGAAGTTGAGGAGAAACTGCGGGCCGTGCTCGGTGAGTACGCTCTCGGGGTGGAACTGAACACCGACGGCGGGAAGCTCGCGATGGCGTACTGCCATGATCGTGCCATCGTCGAGGTGTGCTGCCACTTCCAGCGTCTCTGGAAGTCCGTCGGACGAGAGAACCAGAGAGTGATAGCGAGCGGCGGTGAAGGGATTCGGGATGTCGTGAAAAATGCCGCGCCCATCGTGGCGAATCGTCGCGGTTTGTCCGTGGACGGGTTTCGCACGTATCACCTTGGCCCCGTAGGCGGCGCCGATTACCTGGTGCCCCAAACAGACGCCAAGGATGGGGACCTCGGCCCCGAGCTCGCGTACGATGTCCAGGCTGACTCCAGCCCGCGAGGGATCGCACGGTCCGGGAGAAATGACGATCGCTTGAGGTCGAAGCGCGCGAACTCCGGCAACGTCGATGGCGTCGTTGCGCACCACCAAGGTCTCTTGCCCGAGCTCTTCGAGATAACGCGCCAGGTTGTAAACAAAGCTGTCAAAGTTGTCGAGAAGAAGCAGCATAGGAATGCTGATCGCGGGTAATCGATGGGTAAAGGGCGGAGGCCGAACGGATAGCTTAGCGCGCCTGGACTCCGGCTACAACGGTGCGTACGGGAAATTACTCCCTAAACGACCTCCACCGCCAGCTCCCGCGAGAGTTCCTCTTGAGGCTGGCTCTCCACCAGTCCCATGACAGTCGTCTGCGCGCCACAGGTTTCCCCGTCCAGAGCAAACCGGAAGTCGTCTCCGTGAATGACAAGCATGGGAATCATGGATCCCTTGGTCGTAGTCAGGTCGTGACCCAGAGAATTCGACGTCGTTGGCACTCCCGTTGCGAGCTTGAGCTTGCCTTCCTGGAGGAGAAAGCAAACCTCTGCATGAGAAAGACCGGTCGGCATTGCGCAATGCCCCGCCGTCCTCACGCCCGAGGGCTTGCTAAGGACCTGGAAAACGTGCTTCTCCCCGAACCAGGGTTTGCCGGCTTCGCAGACAAGAGTGTTGATAGCGTCATTCGGAGTCATGGCGATCATGCGGCCGACACGGGAGAGATCGAGATCTTCGAAGGTGTGGCCGTGAGTTGCATCCACCTGGAAGACCTCGAAGTTCAGCTGTCGAGCCATCTCACACTTGGTTTGATTGTTGTCGGTAAGAAGAACTGCACACCTCCGAGCTCGTAGCGCTTCGGCAAACACCAGAGACCAGGAGTTGACGCCCACCACGAGGATCCCTTTCGGGCGCTTGGCGTGAACGTGCAGCAGCTTTGCGAGAGGCACAGCCCAGCCGCCCTCGACGATCACCGTTACAGCGATGGTCAGGAACACGAGAGATTGGATGAGAACCGCGGCGTCGGGGTCGCGATCCTTCAGGTGGTCGGCAAAGTGGCTGGCCATGGCTGCAGCGACGATGCCTCGAGGTGCAACCAGGCTGAGGTACAATTTTTCACGCAGCTTCAGGCCTGTAGCGACGGTCGAGACGAAAACCGAGAAGGGGCGCACCACGAACATGATTCCGGCAACGAGAAGCACCTCTCGCAGGCCGGTCTCCCGCAGGACGTCCAGGTCCATATTGGCGGCGAGGAGGATGAACAGCACCGAGACGCCGAGCCGAGTGAGATCTTCCTTGAATTTTTCCAGTTCTTCGCGAAACGGCAGGGGCACCGCGGCGAGAACCAGGCCGGCTACGGTTGCCGCGGTGATTCCCGACTCCGAATAGTAGTATTCCGAGACCGCGAAGGCGCTCAGAGCGAGGCTCAAGGCTCCCAGACCGACCAGGTGTTCGTTTTCGTGCCGGTGAAAGAACCGGACGCGCGCCAGCAGTGCGGCCACAGCGCCTACCAACCCTCCCACAAGCACCCCGACACATGCGCGACCGAAGAATCCGACGAGCGCCTCACTCCAGTCGCTACCCTTGGTCATCAGGTCGACCACGTACTGTAGCACCACGATCGCTATGATCGCACCAATGGGATCGATCAGAATGCTTTCCGATTTCATGACCGCGTGGAGGCGTGGTTCGAGCCGGGCTCTCCGCAAAATGGGCGAGATCACGGTCGGACCCGTGACAACGATCAGGGAGGAGAAGAGGAAGGCCGTGGACCACGGCATCTGCGTGACGTAGTGCGCTGCGACCGCCCCACCCAGGAGTGCCAGAGCCGCGCCGACAGTGATGAGGCGGCGCACCGGTCCGAGGGCCTCCCGCAGAACGGTCGGCTTGAGTGTCAGCCCACCTTCAAAAAGGATGATGGCAACGAAGGCGGAGACGATGATGGACAAACCTCCGCCGAGGCTTTCAGGCTGGACGACCCCGAGCATGTCCGGTCCGGCCAAGATTCCCAGGATCAGGAGAAAGATGATCGCCGGCAGGCGGCTTACGCTCGCTATCATTTGGCCAAGAGCGCCCAGGGCGACGCTCGCCGCGATGGTGAACAGTACTACGTTGTGCATGGTTCCCAGGACCAGGATCGACGTCATCGACGTCATCGACGGGAATTTCAGGAATCATGTTCCATCTCGGCAGTTGTGGATATGCTTCTTGAGGAGTGGGTAGGTGGCGCCCCGGTTCCGGAAATAAGTAGCCCTTCGCGCGGCTCCTTTTCCCGGAGATTGACGACAATGACGCGGATCCCGGCGGCGGCCGCAACTGGAAAGTGAGCGTCCACAAAGCCCTGGCGCGCTGCCTCTTCGACCGTCGTGCCCTCGGGCAAGGTTATCGACTTCAGCAGCACGACCTCACTGGCTCCCAGGGTGGTTGCCATGCGCGCAGCGACCGAGTCGCTCGTTACCCGCCAGCGGCGTGGCAGGGGATCGTCGGAGAGCTCGTCGACGTCGACGATGAAGCGATAAGCATCGCACACGGGTATCTGTCCGCTCTCCCAGACGGCGGGGAAGGCGGCTGGGGTCTCGACGTACCTCAGGCAAGGGACGATGCGCTCCAGCACCAGGGCCGTGATGGTGAGACTCCTCAGAGCGATCCAGTGAGAAGCTTCCTCTCCGATTCGAAAGGCCTGGTCCCAGCGCCGAATGAGGTCTACGGCGGGTCCGCCGCCGCAGACGAGTACTGGACGTACGCGGGAGAAGTCGGCAAGGAAGTTTCCCAGGCGAGCCGGCAGGTCGGGGAGATCGAGGAGGCTGCCGCCGAGTTTTATGATGGCGGAAACTTTTGGAGGTGCGATCGTCACAGAGGTTCCTTTTGCACAGATTCTTTTCGCGCCAGGTACACTAGTGAATGTGCCGTCGCCGCTTCGGAGGTTTCTTTCCCCAGCTCGCGCGAGAGGGACACGATTCGGGCCCCCAGTGTAGCCACTGCCCGCTTTCCCAGGAACTCTCCTGATCCTGAGAGAACCACGGATTCTACGGCGCCTCTGTGACGCTCTACCACCTTTTCTACAGCTTGTTGCAGCTCTTGGGTCTGCATGGAGGCAATGTACCGGGCCGCGACCGCCGCATCGTCCGCGCTGAACGTCTTCCTATCGGCACAGACCATCCTCGCGAGGCGATCACGAGCGCAGGCCTTGGTTGCCGGGCGGCCATCGGCAGTATCGAGGTCTTCAGAGGATTCTTTCAGGCTTCCGAGGACGAGATACGCATCCTTGGTCGTGGCGAAGCGCTCGGAGGATACGGGACACAGCTGGCCGAGATAGGGGATTTTGCGAACGACGGCCGCGACGGGCGTTCTGGAAACGCCGCTGTAAACCAGCTCTCCTGAGAGCAGACGCTCCGTATCCGTCAAGCCCGCTGGGAGGGGGTACCCCCCACTCGCGAGTGGAACGATATCCGCTGTCGTCGAGCCCACATCCACCAGGAGAGCGTTTCCTCCGGGTACGAGGCTGCCCGCGAAGGACGCAAGCGCAAGCCAGTTTGCGGCTGCCACCGGAACCGGATCGCGCAAGGCGTCGGCGACGGATCGGAACTTGCCCTCCGTAGTCCACACGAGGATCCGTTGTTCCCCGCTGCGCTTCGACGAGCGTACGACGCTGTCCAGGCAGTGGCGTACTCCCTCCTTTTTGGTCTCGAAGCAATCACAGAGCTCCCCGGTCATGGTTACGGCAAGGACCTCCGCTCTTTCGAGTTTGCAGAGCAGGTCTTCAAGAGCATCGGCCAGGCCTTCCGGTCGCCGCCAGAGCTCGAAGGGACGGGTAACCGCCGCGCCGTCCGGTCCGACGGCCTTGAGGTTGGCGCCACCAATATCGAGCGCGGCAACGAGGAGGTGTGAACCTTGCATTTCAGTATGCTTCTTGAGTCAGACTGTTCTCCTCGACCGTTCCGTCCGGGTGGAAGCGCACGGTGTCGGAGCGCCAGGTGAGGGGAGGCGATGGCAACTCTCCTGAAACGACGGAAAGCCAGGCTTGGGCGAGATTCGACTCCGAGAGAGCTCGAAGACCGACGTAGGAAGTCGTCAGCCTCGGGTTCACCTCGACGACCCAGTCCTCCTCTGCGTTCGAGGTGTCGAGGAGAAGGTCCACGCCGACAAAGCCCTGGGCTTCTCCAAGGAGGTTGACCGTGGCCAGCGCGATCTTCCTCGCCCGGGAGTCGAGATCCTGGGGGAGGGGACATCTCCCACCCTGGTAACGAAACCTGCCGTCCATCGATAAGAACTGCTCGCAAGCGGGAAATGCAATGGACGTGTCACGGGGTCCGGCTGGACCCTTGACGGTGAGCACACTCGCAGGGAGGCCCTCGGTAAACGGGGTCAAGATCGACTCCCGGGCTGGCTCCGGAAACGAGTCCCAGCGCGGGATGAGGAAAATGTCGGTGGAGCCAGCGCCATGCCGTGGCTTCAAAACCAGGGGAAAGGGGAAGGAGGAAGCTCTCCGACTTGTCCCGGCCGAGTATTCTTCCGCGGGGAGGCACGGGATCCCGTGCGCTTTCAGGCGTCGGGCAAGGAGGAGCTTGTCTGAGGCCTCCTCGATAGCCGCCGGCGTTGATCCCAGGTGGCGACCGCCTACCTCTTCCGCGCGCCTCGCCAGGAGGGCCAGTTCGCCATTCAACTCGGGCGCAATGATGAGAGTCCCATCGCAGGTGGCGCAAAGCTCGTCGAAGAGGGCGAGAGCGTCTTTGGAGGTCGAGACACCGATTGTCTCGACGCGCTCCAGCGGGAATCCCAGGCTCACCCTCTCGTCGAGCAGGACGGTCACATCCACGTCCGGATGTTCAATGTGAGCGAGGTCCGTGCCGATGGCGTGCAGCATTGCCTGCCCCTCTCGCGCGAGCGAAGCAGGCAAAGGCCCGTCGCACGCTCCGCCGCCGGTGATGTGCTCGTAGACGAAGATACGCATGGAGGTTAGACCGTTGAATAGTGAATGCAGAATGGACTTCTTTTAGGCTGTTCATGCCACCCTATCATAACCCGAAGCGTAAGCGAGGGTTCACAGCGCTGCGTCTCCTCGCTTACGCTTCGGGTTACTATTTACTATTCACTATTCTCAATTCGCCAGCCTGCGGCGTATAATCCGCCCCTTACATGCTCATCTACCCAGTCATGGACCTCAAGGGTGGTTTGGTGGTCCGGGGTGCCGGCGGTGACCGGGCTCGTTACCGGCGGATCGAGAGTCGTCTCGTGAGCTCCGCCGACCCGATCCGGGTTGCGCACGCGTTCCGCGAGGGCCTCGGTATCGACCGAGTCTATGTGGCGGACCTGGACGCGCTCGGCGGCGCGCCACCAGCGAGGGAGATCCTGGAGGCGCTGTCATCGGACGGGTTTCACCTCCTCGTGGATACGGGGGTTCGCTCCCTCGAGGACGCAGGGGAACTGCTGCGGATCGGCGTCCGCGATGTGATCGCACCGCTCGAGACGCTGCCGGATCCGCGCGCGCTCGAACACATCATCACCACGTTGGGCGCCGAGAGGATCGTCTTCAGCCTCGATCTCAAAGGTGGCGCTCACCTGGGTCACCCATCGGGGTGGCCCCATCCGGATGCGGAGAGCCTGGCCCACGAGGCCTACCGTCGCGGCGCGCGGCGCATCCTCCTCCTCGACCTTGCTCGTGTGGGAAGCCGTGGCGGACCCGCTTACCTGAACCTCCTCGGCAAGCTTGCCGAGGAGTTGCCGGACGTCGACTTCCTCTCCGGCGGAGGCGTCCGCTCCAGGGACGACCTCGTTCTCCTTGCCGAAACGAAAGTGCGTGGGGTTCTCATGGCCTCAGCGCTCCACGATGGGGTGGTGACCCGAAGCGTGCTCGAGGATATCGAAAGATCTGCCGCGACATCGTGAAACTTGAGTAGCCTCACAAGCAAAGTCCTGACCAGTCTCGGCTGGGTCTTCACGAACATCGCGGCCAAGAATGCCATCCAGTTCGTGCGTATGGTCGTTCTTTGGGGAGGGCTTCTCGAACCGGAGGAATTCGGCTTGAACGCGATGGCGTGGGTCGCCATCGGTGGCTTCAGTCTGCTGCAGGACATGGGATTCTTGAGTGCGCTCATTCAGCGCAAGACGGACCTTGAAGCGGCGACCAGTGTCACCTGGTACGCGAATGTCTTCATTCGGCTGGTTGTCTTCGCTCTGCTTTTCTTCACCGCTCCGCTGGTCGCGGCCAGTTTCAATCCTGCTTCAAAACTCGAGCTCATTGCCGTCCTCAGGGTCGCCAGTCTGAGTATCGTCCTGGGATCTTTGACCAGCGTGAATCAAGCGCTCTTACGGAAACGTTTCCAGTTCAAGCGCCTTCTTGTCGTGGATACTAGTGCCGTGCTGGTCCTGACCGGTACCCAGATCCTTCTCGCGTATCTCGGGCACGGCGTCTGGAGCCTCGTTTACGGGCACCTGGCCTCGGTGGCGACGAGAACTATCCTCCTCTGGTGCCTTTCGCCGATCCGTTTAGGTCGTTTCGACCTCAGGGTGGCGAAGGAGATGTGGCGTTTCGGTATGCACATGAGCTTCGCGACTGTGGGGCTCTGGTTGATCAAGAATATGGATTACTTCCTTGTGGGTAGGTACCTCGGAGAAGCTGCCCTTGGCCTCTACACCTTGGCCTTCAAGCTATCGGACCTGATTGCCGTCAACGTGGCACGCACGCTGGGTACGGTCCTGTTCCCCGCCTTCGCCGAGATTGGCCACGACTACGACCGGGTCCGCAGCGCCTGGCTGCGGGCCGTACGCTACTCGATGGTGGGTATCGTGCCCATGGGGGTGGCCCTCATCACCTTTGCCCCGGAAATCGTGCTCGTGTTTTTTCCCGAGCGAACGATCGTGACCGTGCCGATGGCGATTCTGACCCTTTTCGCCCTTTGTCGCGGGGTCGGAGTGCCCCTCGGCGACCTTGCCAAGGGGATCGGTAAACCCGTCATCCTGACGCGAGTGGTGTTCTTCCATGTCGTGGTCATGGCGCCTATTCTCTTCGTGGTCACCACGAACGTGGTGGGAACGCGAATGGGGTTGATCGCCGTGAGTGTCGTCGTTTCCGGTTCCGCCATCTTCGCGATTTCCCTGAGCTTGTTTCTCACCTCCCGTGAGGTGAAGTTCACGGCGAGACAGGTTGTGTCGGCCCTTCTCCCGGCTGTTACGAGCGGCCTGGTCATGGGGGTGTCCGGTTGGGGAGCCAAGGCGCTTTTTTTCGCGCTGGCGCCCGGCGTCCCGACTCTACTCGTGCTGGTCGTCGCGGGGATCCTCTCGTTGTGTGCCTATGGGATCTCGCTCCTCCTTCTTTTTCCGTCGGTGGCTACGGAGTTGCGGCGGGTGTTTGAGCGCCGGCGCGCGGGAAAGAAGGAGAAAGTCGGTCCGGCGTAGCTCTTCCAACGTTCGACCTCTCGTGCTACCCTGCTGCGCAACAGGTATACGCTAACGGGTTTGCTCATGAACAAAGAAGAGGAAGGAAGAAATGAGTTCGAGGTCAGGTGTTGTTCGAGGGAGTCGTGTCGCGGGAGTGCTGTTAGCTAGTATGGTCCTTTCTACGCGTCTCCCAGCTGATGAGGGTATGTGGCTTTTCAACCGGCTTCCGCTGAAGCACCTGAGCGAAAAGTACGGCTTCGAGCCGGAGTCGAGGTGGGCTGAGAACCTTTCCCGCTCCGCTGTACGGATCTCGAGAGGCGGCTCGGGCTCCTTCGTTTCGCCCGCCGGGCTCGTCATGACGAATCATCACGTGGGCTCCGATACGTTGCAGAAGCTGAGCACCAAGACACGGAACCTCCTGGAAGAAGGTTTCCTCGCGCGGAGTCGCGAGGAGGAGCTGCCGTGTCCCGATCTCGAGATCCTCGCCCTCGTCGACGTGAAGGACGTCACGGAGCGGGTGAGGGCTAGCGTGCCGGAAGGCGCCGACGCGGCCGTTGCTGGCCAAGCTCGCCGTGAAGCCATGGCAACCATAGAGAAAGAGTCGAAGGATGCCACGGGTCTCCAAAGTGAAGTCGTTACGTTGTATCAGGGCGGGGAATACCATCTCTATACCTACAAGCGTTACGCGGAAGTGCGTCTTGTTATGGCCCCGGAGCTGAACGTCGCGTTCTTCGGTGGAGATGTCGATAATTTCGAGTTTCCGCGCTATTGCCTCGACGTGCTCTTTTTCCGCGTCTATGAGAACGGGGAGCCGGCCAGGGTCGAGCACTACCTTCCGTGGTCGAAGAACGGGGCGAGTGATGGCGAACTCATCTTCGTCGCGGGGCATCCGGGAAGCACGCGGCGGTTGAATACGACAGCCCACTTCCAGTTCCTTCGGGACATTGAATACCCCTCGTATCTCTCCACGCTTGCGCGTAGAGAGATTACCCTGGACCAGTTTTCCCTGCGCGGTCCAGAACAGGCCCGCATAGCCCGGGATGACCTCTTCGGGATTCAAAACGCACGCAAGGCCCTGCGCGGGGTGCAGGCAGGGCTCCTGGACCCGGCCATCCTGGACGAGAAGAGGGTTCTCGAGGCGGAGCTGCGCGGGCGAGTGGCTAAGGATCCGAACCTGGCTGCGAGCCAGGAGGACTGGGAGCGCATCGCTCAGAGCAGGAAGGCTTTTGCCGAGTTTTACGATGCGTACCAGCTTCTCGAGCGCAGCCGCGGCTTTTGGTCAGGACTCTACAAGATTGCACGGATTCTTGTCCGGCAGGCCGAGGAGAGCGAGAAACCGAACGCTGAACGGCTCCCCGGCTATCGCGAATCCGACAGGGAGTCCCTGGAGCTGCAGCTCTACTCTCCGGCCCCGATCTACGCGGAGCTCGAGAAGGTGAAGCTCGGGGACTCGCTGACGTTCCTGGCGACGAGCCTGGGAGCCGAACATCCCCTTTCCCGCATGGTGCTTGACGGCCGCTCTCCCCAGGATCGGGCGGCCCAGCTCGTCTCCGGCACGAAGCTCGCTGATGTAGATGCTCGGCGCGAGCTCGCGGAGGGGGGCAAGGCGGCTATCCAGTCTTCGACAGATCCCATGATCGCACTTGCCCGCACCGTGAATCCCTACGCCCGTGCCGTCCGGCGGAAGTATGAGGACTGGGTCCAGGGTGTCGAGCGCGAAGCTTACGGCAACATCTCGCGCGCCCTCTTCGCTATCAGGGGAACCGACGTCTACCCCGACGCAACCTTCACTCTCCGCCTTGCCTTCGGCGTGGTCAAGGGTTGGGCAGACGAGGACAACCAGATCCCGGCGTTCACCACCCTTGGTGGGACCTTCAAGCTTTACGAAGAACACGACGGCGAGTCTCCCTACGAGCTCTCCGCTTCCTGGCTGGAGGCTCGCTCGAAGCTGAATCTCGAGACCCCTTTCAACTTCGTTTCCACCGCGGACATCATCGGAGGTAATTCAGGAAGTCCGGTCGTGAACCGCAAGGGTGAGGTCGTTGGAATCATCTTCGATGGCAACATTCATTCGCTCGTACTGGACATTTCGTACACCGATGAGAAAGCCCGCGCGGTGTCCGTGGCTTCCCAGACCATCACCGAGACGCTGCGGAGGGTGTACGGGATGAACGAGCTCGCCGATGAGATCGAGGGGTGAGCTTCTCTCGGAGGCTCTGCTGTGGGCGGGTCTCCTGACCCGCCCACTCAAGCGACTGCCGGGGGCCCCCGGCAGTCGCTTGACTTCCCACAGGACTACAAGACCTTCTATAAGGTCTCCTTCTCAGCGAACGCCCCAGATCCAACGCGAAGAAGTTGGCCGCTCCCTCCTCGGTCGCGTCCAAGGTCGGGAGACCACCCCACAGCA
>Ga0315336_1004028_pt1 | contig 18286 bp, 17 predicted proteins | sample ASW5metaG_FD_204512 | JGI IMG/M metagenome (GOLD analysis project Ga0315336, IMG submission 204512) | Ammonia-oxidizing marine archaeal communities from Monterey Bay, California, United States - ASW #5 | ecosystem: Environmental > Aquatic > Marine > Intertidal zone | place: USA: California... | reverse complement strand
TGGCCGCCTCCTGAATATCTTCCGAAACCTCCAGATCCATCAATTTACGGCGTATCTGGTTCAGCGATTTACCCTGCTTCGCCATTACCCGGGCTTTACTGGCAGCGTATTCCCGATCATTTATAAAACCGGATGCTACCAATTTCGCTATTTCGGTATCAATTGCTGCGCGTAGGTCCGCCTCATCCAGATCAAACAACACCAAAGCAGGTTCTGCTTTCTTATACAGATGAGTGTGCATTTTTCGGGCCGTTGTCGAAAATCGATCCAAATACCTCAGGGCCTGATCGCGAAGCCATCGTGGCGTCGGTTCTTTGGGTTTTCGTCGCTTCTTGGCTTTCTGCTGATCGATATCTTCCATGGGTTCGCTTTGTTTTATTGGTCGTTCTCAATGTTACGGCTGGCACTTGGCAAAAGAAATACATTAAACTGAAATTCGTAAATTTAGTCCACGAGGTCCCCGTTTTGGAAAAGCTAGATACAAGTTCGCCGATAAATCGTCTACTAGATATCATGTCCCGCCTTCGTAATCCCGATGGCGGCTGCCCGTGGGACCTGGAACAGGATTTTTCGACCATCGCGCCGCATACGATCGAAGAAGCCTATGAAGTTGCAGATGCAATTGCCGAAGGTGATATGGAGGATTTAAAAGACGAGCTTGGCGATTTGATGTTTCAGGTGGTTTTTTACGCGCAAATGTCTAAAGAACAAGGGGATTTCGATTTCAATGGTGTCATTGACGCCATATCTGACAAAATGATCCGCCGACATCCACATGTATTCGGTACAACAGATATTGGGTCCGCAGAGGCTCAAACCTTGGCCTGGGAGGAAACCAAAGCACAAGAGCGTGCGTTAAAGGCACAAGCACAAGAAAAAGCCCCTTCTGCGCTGGACGGTGTTGCAAATGGACTCCCTGCCCTTACACGAGCGGTAAAATTACAAAAACGAGCTGCTCGAGTTGGCTTTGATTGGCCGAACATCAATCCGGTTTTTGATAAAATAGACGAGGAAATGGCGGAATTAAAGGAGGAAATTGCGCAGGGCGGTTCTCAGCAACGTATTGCCGAAGAGTATGGTGATTTGTTGTTTGTTTTAGCGAATTTAGGCCGTCATCTTAACCTGGAACCTGAAACAGTATTGCGGCAAGCCAATCAAAAGTTTTCCGGCCGGTTCCAGGCGGTTGAAACCCTTCTTGCCGACCGTGGAAAGAAACCCTCTGACAGCACATTGGAAGAAATGGATAATCTTTGGGAAAAGGTTAAAAAAATCAAATAAAACAAATAGTTACACTGTTATATTTATCATTTTTTCAAGCCGCCCGACATTCTCCGATGAGAGTTTTACGTCAATATGGACAATTTCCTCTCGGTCTTCGCGATCCAAAACAGTCCCGTTCCGGTAAATCCAAGATAGAGTTGCCCCATCAGAGGCTGGTATATCCAAGGACAGAGTATCTTGCCGCGCCGTCAAATTCGTTTCAATAAGTGCGAGGAGTTCATCGGCTCCCTCACCGGTTATTGCTGAAATTGCTGCCAGACTATCGTCACGTTCCGCACCATTGAGGATCGTCTCGGCGAAGTCTGGATCCAACAAGTCAATTTTATTGTACACTTCCAAGTAGCCATGCTCGTCATCCCGATCAACACCAAGACGCTTCAACACATCAAAAACATCCTTTTTCTGTGCTTCTGTATCCTCATGGGTGATATCGCGAACGTGGACAATTAGATCCGCCCCGAGGACTTCTTCCAGGGTTGCTCGAAAAGCAGCCACCAGCTCCGTCGGAAGATCAGAAATAAAGCCAACCGTATCTGACAGAATAACGGTTTGGCCGCCAGGAAGATCAATTTTCCGCATTGTCGGATCGAGGGTGGCGAAGAGAAGATCTTCGGCGAATACCTTGGAAGCCGTCAAACGGTTGAATAGGGTCGACTTACCGGCATTTGTATAGCCGACGAGAGCAACAATCGGGTACGGAATTTTCTTGCGTTTCGCGCGATGAAGCTCCCGGGTCCGTACGACTTGTTCCAGTTGACGTTTGATTTTTACGATACGATCATCAATGAGGCGCCGGTCAATCTCCAGCTGCGATTCACCCGGGCCACCAATAAAGCTCAAAGACCCTCGCTGACGTTCCAAATGGGTCCAGGACCGCACGAGCCGCGTTCGCTGATAACTCAGATGGGCGAGTTCAACCTGGAGAGTTCCCTCTTTGGTCTGGGCGCGTTCACCAAATATTTCCAGGATCAAACCGGTTCGGTCGACAATTTTCACCTGCCACTGCCGTTCCAGGTTCCGTTGTTGAACCGGAGTAACCGCGCCATCAATGATAACGACATCAATGTTAAGGTTTTTTACAAAGCCGCCAAGCTCGTCGATCTTTCCTTTACCAAATAAAGTGCCGGGCTTGGGCTTGTTGAGCGGAACAACTTCCGAGTGAACGACGTCCAATGAAATAGCGGCAGTCAAAGACACAGCCTCTGACAAGCAACCTTCAGGGTTACGAAGTTTTCCTTTTTCGCTTCTTTTTACGAAAGGATGGAGGACTAATGCAGTTTCACCAGAGCGTAAACCATCACGCTCTACATTGGGGTCAATTTCTGTTATAATAAATATCCAATAAAATTAGAAATTTATACCTCACCTGCCGCCGGATCAAATAACTTGATTGGGCCAGAAGGCATTACAGTGGAAATAGCATGTTTATAGACCAACTGCTCATGGTCATCACGACGTAACAATACGCTGAAGTTGTCGAACCAACTTATAACGCCTTGAAGTTTCACACCATTAACTAGAAAAACTGTCACTGGGACTTTGTCTTTCCGTACTTTGTTCAGGAAAACATCCTGCACGTTCTGTGATTTTTCTGCGGCCATTTGGTTTAATCATCCTTCAGTCATCGAGTTATCTTGGTAACTTTTTAGTCCGCGTGGTTTGTACAAAACCAAAATCTAATGCAATAGGCAAAAAAGTTTCCCTGACATAAGGATTTATTGAACTAAACACAAGCATTATAACGAAAAAATGGCCATAAATATAGCTTATGGCAAAAAAATAGTATTTAATTGCAAAATCGCGAGCGAACTCTAGGCAGCCGAATTCATAAAATCGCGATAAATTTCCCGTAAAGTCATAGAAATACTGCCGGGATTGCCGTTTCCGATCACATGTTCATCAACCTTAACCACGGGCAAAACATAGGATGTGCTGCTGGTTAGAAAAACCTCACGGGCATTTTGGAGCTCTTCAACCGTGAAACTTCGTAATTCGAACTCCACACCCTTTTTCTCAAGCTCTAGAATCAATGACGCGCGCGTGATTCCCGCCAATATTTCGTTACTGGTCGGTCGGGTGATGACTTTCCCGTTTTGGTCGACGATCCAAGCATTGGTTGAACTGCCTTCCGTCACCATACCGTCTTCGTCAACTTGAAAGGCCTCATAGGCCCCATTGTCCTTCGCCGTTTGTTTTGCCAGAACATTTGGAAGCAGGGAAACAGATTTAATATCACAACGCGCCCAGCGAATATCTGGAACCGTGACGACATTTACACCCTTCTCCGCTGTCTTTTCTGCTTTGTTCATGGAAAGGCGTTTGGCGGTCATAACCAACGCTGGTGCGGTATTTTTTGGAAAGGGATGATCCCGAGGGGCGACACCACGCGTTACCTGTAAATAGATTATGCCATTAACGATACCATTCCTGCGAACGACTTCGCGCATAACCATTTTTAGCGGCTCCGCTTTCATCGGACGATCGATGCGAAGCTCGGAAAGGCTCCGCCAAAGTCTCTCCAGATGCCCTTCTTCGTCAATCATTTTTCCGTTTACGATTGTGACAACTTCATAAACTCCGTCGGCAAATTGATATCCGCGATCTTCAATATGAACATTTGCATGATTATGCGGCTGATATTGACCATTTACATAAGCAATTCGAGACATCTTATTTCCTGTTAATTAGCGCCGCCACAAAGCCGGATTAAAAAGTGAAAGTACGGCGAAAAATTCAAGCCGCCCTACTAACATGGTTATACACAATATCCATTTCGATGCATTTGGTAACTGATTATAGCTAACAAAATTTTCAGTGCCAATTTGAACATCTGTAATCAATGGCTGAGCCGCCGACCCAGCGTTTGCGAGGTTGGTTACAGCCAAGGACAGGGATGATTGAAAATCAAGGCCGTTGAACGCCAGCAATAATGTCACAAGGACAAGGGCAAAGCAGTAAATCACAAAGAAGGTCCAGGCCGACATAATTTGCTCGCGCGAGAGCCGCCGGCCACCGTAAAGAAGGGAAAAGACGCCACTGGGGAAACTGAGCCGTTTGATCTCGGCACCCGACAGCTTGAAGAGAACAAAAACCCTCATCAGTTTGATACCACCAGCAGTCGATCCTGTTGACCCGCCCACTGTGATTAGAAACAAAATCAGGAAAAGCGCCCCAATCGGCCAATAATACTGTCCTGTATTGGAAACCAGCGGTAAATTATACCCGGTCGTGGTGATGGCAGACACCGTATTAAAGATCGCATATCGAACGGTATCAATGATTCCCATATTCGTTTCCGCCATCATCAACCAGAAGACAGCAAAACTTCCCAAGACGATGGCCAACAACAGATAACGATATTCCGGATCCTTGAAATAGGCTTTTCTATCACCATTGAAGAAAGACCAGTGGAGCGAGAAATTTAGGGCGCCTATCACCATGAAAATCATCAAAACAATTTCAACGGAACGACTACCAAAAATAGACCCTGTATCGTTTGACGTTGTAAATCCGCCGGTTGAAATTGTACTGAAGGCATAACAAATGGCTTCGAATGCCGGCATGCCGACGGCCCAAAGTGCAACAATACAAACTGCGGTTAAAAGGGCATAGATTTTTAAAATGGACAAGACCGCGAACCTGATCCGCCGCGACAAACGGCGACGCGTACTTTTCGCGATGGCCCGTGTGAGCGGATTATTTCCCGGAATATTAAAGGCAGATGCAAGAAGCGAGACAAAAACAATAAGCATAAATCCACCAACCCATTGTATGAGACTACGCCATAACAAGACGCTGGGCGCCTGATCATTCAGGTTTTCAATGATAGACGCGCCGTTCGTTGTAAATCCAGACAGGGCCTCAAAGTAGGCGTTGGTTGCGGACGGAATGGCGTCGCTCAGGTAAAGTGGCAACGCGGCGAAGAGTGGCACAATTACCCATATCAATGTCGCCGTCAGAAATGTTTCTCTGCGGCCAAGACTGGCTGTTTCCGATCGCGTCGCGAATACCAGCCCACCGCCGAGAAAAACCGTAATGATTGCAGACATGAAAAAGCTCGTCGCGACAAATATTTGCGATACCAACAAGGCAAACAGAAGTGGTAACACCATCAGGCCTGACAGAAAAACCAGCGACCAACCCAAAATCATGAATGCGGGAGCGAGCAGCATGAGGTTTAGAAAAACTCCAGGCTAACAGTAAACATTTCTTCTACTTTACGCACGGCGTTGCGTAAGCCCAACATAACAACACGGTCATTGGTTTTGATGACCGTGTCGCCTCTCGGTATTTCTACCCGGTCGCCTCTGATGACCGCACCGACAATCGTTCCTGCCGGTAAATTTATCTCCCGTAATGGCTTGCCGACGAGCTGCGATGTTTCGAGCGCCTCCCCCTCGACGACTTCCGCCGCCCCATCCCGGAACGAATGTAATCCTCTAATACGGCCACGGCGAATATGCTGCAGAATTTCAGATACTGTGGTGGCTCGAGGATCCACAACAACGTCGATGCCTAGTGTCGTTACCAGATTGCCGAATACCGGATTATTGATCAACGTAATTGCGGTTTCACATCCCTGCCCCTTCGCCAAAAGTGAGGACAGAATGTTGACCTCGTCATCATTTGTCAACGCGACGATGGTTTCCGCCCGTGCAACATTGGCTTCTTGCAATAAATCCGGATCAAGTGCATCCCCATGCAACACCACCGTATTCTCCAGATGCTCGAGAATGTCCTCTGCTCGCTTCCGATTATGTTCAATTATCTTCAACGAGACATTTCGCATGTTCTTTTCGATGAACTGCGCCAAATGAAGGCCAATATTGCCACCGCCAACGACAACAATACTTCTGGCTTCCTGTTCTTCATGGCCGAATAGCGGCATCGCGCGTCCGACATGCTTACTGTCCGCCGCAAAATATACTTCGTCTCCAGGGAACATCTGGTCACCACTTGACGGAATAATCATGTTGCCTTCGCGGTAAATTGCAACAACGACAACATTCAAATCCGGGAACAATTCAGTTAATTGCCGCAGAGGTGTATTGACGATCGGGCACCGTTCATCCAGGCGGACCCCAATGACCTGAACCTTGCCATCCGCAAAGGAGACCGTATCGATCGCCCCGGGAACTTTCAACCGTCGTTCAATGGCCTGCGCGACCTCGATTTCCGGAGAGGTAATCACATCAATCGGCAAATTATCTCTGCTGAACAAATGGGTCCACATCGGTTCCAAATATTGCTGCGAACGAATGCGCGCGACTTTTTTAGGAATATCAAACAAGGAATGAGCGATCTGGCAGGCCACCATATTGACTTCATCGCTATAGGTGACCGCGATCAGCATATCCGCATCCCGTGCACCTGCCCGCTCAAGCACATTAGGATGAGACGCATGCCCGACCATGGCCCGGACATCAAGTTCGTCGCCAATTTTTCGCACCAACTCCGCGGACTGATCCACCAAGGTGACATCATTTCTCTCTCGGGCGAGCTGACGCGCAATATTTGATCCGACCTGCCCTGCGCCACAAACAATTACCTTCATTGTGGTAAATACTCCCCATAAGTCATCGTCGCCTCCCTAAAACACGGGCACTACTCAGCAAATTTCTTTCGCTCGCCATTGGTCACACCAAGCGATTTCAACTTCCGATGCAAAGCGGATCTCTCCATACCAACAAATGCAGCCGTACGCGAAATATTTCCACCGAACCGGTTTATTTGTGCTTCCAGATATTCTTTCTCGAAGCGCTCCCTGGCTTCACGCAAGGGTAACGCCATTATCTCTGTATTATCATTTTGTCCAACCATTACCGATTGCGCGGAACCCGCATCAGCAGGCACCATATCCACGGTTATGGGAGCAGACTTGTCGCCAGTCGCCAAGATCATTATCTGTTCGATAACATTTTTAAGCTGTCTCACGTTGCCTGGCCAGGAAGACGCTTGCAATGTTGCTACCGCATCTTCGCCAATTTTTCGGATCGGCAAGCCCGAGCTGGTGGCAAAACGTTCGATAAAAAACCGCGCCAAAGGCCCGATATCTTCCGGTCTTTCCTTCAAAGGTGGCACCGAGATGGGGACAACCCCCAAGCGATGATACAGATCTTCGCGCAGCTTTCCATTTTGCATGGCGTCTTGCAAATCCTGACTGGACGAGGATATAACCCGCACATCAACTTTAATTTTCTCACTCCCGCCGACACGCTGAAAAGATTGATCGACAAGAACTCGCAGGATTTTTCCCTGTGTTTCCATGGGCATATCGGCAATTTCATCGAGGAATAGCGTCCCGCCATGGGCTTTCTCAAGCAGGCCTCTCCGCCCGCCTTTTGTCGAGCTCATGCGACCTTCTTCGACCCCGAACAACTGGATTTCTATTCTTTCGGGCGCCATGGTGGCGGCGTTAAGGACAACAAAAGGTCCATTGCCCCTTGTTGATTGTTCGTGAATAAGGCGGGCGACAACCTCTTTGCCTGAGCCTGACGGACCGGCAATCAACACGCGACTTCCCGTCGGCGCCACTTTTTCAATTGTCTGCTGCAGTTGTATCATCACATTGGAGCGACAGACTAAATCCGTGAGGACTTCACCAGCCTTGTGTTTTAATTCCTTGACCTGACGGCGCAATCGGACGGCTTCCAACGATCTTTCGACAAGCTGAATAAGCCGTTCGGCCTTGAAAGGTTTCTCGATAAAATCATAGGCCCCAAGCTTTATGGTTTGTACCGCTGTCTCGATATTGCCATGGCCCGAGATCATAAGGACGGGCAAGTTCGGGTGATCTTTCACCAACTGTTGCAATATCTCGATACCATCCAGTTTGCTGCCGCGCAGCCAGATATCCAGAATAACCAGATTGGGACGGCGATGAGAAACCTCCGCCAAACATTCATCACTATTTCCTGCCGTTCTGGCTTCATATCCTTCATCTTCGAGGATTCCGGCGATAAGTTCCCGAATATCGGATTCGTCGTCGATAATTAAAATGTCCGCGGACATAATCAGTCGTTCCCTGTTCTTAATTTTATTTCATTTGTAGGAAAGGTGACTTGTACGCGCGCACCCTTCCCGTTCGGTGCATCCATCATGGTGAGCGTGCCACCATGTTCCTCTATAATTTTGGTGACAATAGCCAGGCCCAGCCCCGTCCCTTTTTCACGGTGCGTCACATAGGGTTCGGTCAAGCGACTGCGATCTTTTTCCGGCAGGCCGCGTCCATTATCCGTAACCTGAATGACAAAATTACCGTTTTGCCGAAATATTTCGATATTGATCTGGCCTTTTTCCAGATCTTCCACCTGGCCGTCCCGGCCGGCAATGGCATCGGCGCTATTTTGCAGCAGATTTGTGATGACCCGGTTGATTTGCGAGGCATCACAGTCATAGGTCATCGCGGCCGGCGCATCATTGAAAACATAATAGATTTCCGGATGCGCAACTTTCTGCAAAAAGATGGCCTGCCCGAGAAGTTCTACCAAATTCTCCGGGTTAAACTTGGGTGTCGGCATTCGGGCAAAGGAAGAAAACTCATCGACCATCTGACCGATATCGCCGACTTGCCGAATAATCGTATCGGTACATTGATTAAAAACATCCACATCATCGACGATCTGCTTGCCGTATTTACGTTTAATCCGTTCTGCAGACAGTTGAATTGGAGTCAACGGGTTCTTTATTTCATGGGCGATGCGGCGGGCGATATCACCCCAGGCGGCCATCCGCTGGGCCGACACCAGATCCGTAATTTCATCCAGGGTGACGACAAACCCTTGCAATCCACTGCCCGAAATTTCGGCTGAGACACGAACAAGTAAATGGCGATGAATTCCGTCGGTTTGCAATTGAACCTGGCTTTCCGCCACACGGTACGGCCGCTCCCTGATTTCATCCAGCAAAAACGCCATTTGCGGCAGCACATCTGCGAACGGTTGACCAACCAGTTCCTTGGATTTGCGACCAAGGAGGTCCGTCGCGGTCCGGTTGGGCAGATTGATCAACCCGTTTTTATCGACGCCAATCACCCCGGCAGAGACACCGGACAGCACGGCTTCCGTGAACCGGCGTCTTTCATCCAGTTTATCGTTGGTTTCTTCCAGTTCTTTCCGCTGTGTCAAAAGCTGACCTGTCATTCGGTTAAAGGCCCGCGACAACGTCGCCATTTCATCATACGCCCGATGCTCATCAACTTTTGTCAGCAGATCCCCGGCACGGACCCGCTCCGCGGCTTTGACAAGATCTTCAATCGGCCCCACCAGACGTGAGGCAATGACTAAACCAAACCACACAGCAGCCAGCACCACCATCAGCGAAATAATAAAGAAAACCGCGGCAAACTGAACCTGAATGCCAAATCCTTCGTCTTTAAGCTCCTGATACTCCGCCGCCGCTGCCCGGGTGCGTTCCAAATGCTCCAGAACCCGCGGCTCGATAAAACGGCTTGCATACAGATAACCGTCCACCAGGCGGTCGAGCCGGATCAGTGCCCGCACCTGATCATCGCTGCCGTTGGTGGTGATGACCACATCCTGCTCCCGTGCGTCATTAAATGTCGCGGGAGATATCTCGTCGAATTCCAACGCAAAACTTAATTCAGATTGCGCGATGATTGTCTGTGCGCCGTCAATGACCACAGCCTCGCTGAGATTGCGGGCAATCACCTGATCACTTAAATACGCGCCAAAACGAGCCCTGTTTTCCAACATCTGCGGCGGTGCGCGGTTAATCTGCGCAGCCATGGCAAAGACATCCGAGCGAATAGCCTGGATATGCTCCTTGATATAGGCATCGGCGACCACCAGCGATTCCGAAACCGCCGTGTTCACCGGATCCGAGAAATGCTTCTGAAAATAGATATTAAAGAACAGGGCCGAAAACAGGGCCACCATCAGCGCCGGTGCAACTGCAATCAGGGAGAACAGGCGAACGATCCGACGATGCATCTGACTGCCTGATCCGCCAACTTGCCCCTTTCGCCACATACGGATCAACCGATGGCAAATCACAATGGCCAACAGAACAACAATAACAATATCGGCAATCAGCAAAAGCCGAGTGTAAACAGGGTTGTCGACGGTGAGGGATTCGTAGGTGGCGATCCCGCTGGCAATGGCCAGCATCGCCACAAAGAAAGAGGTTTTCGGGCCAAGACCAATCTTTCGCGCCCATCGCAGCAACGGAAAACCAGACTTCATTTTAACCTGTTGTGTTTGTGTCACGCTACTGATCCAACAGAAAGACGGCAGAAGGGCTGAAAATAGCTCTTTCTCCGATAAATAGTGTCTGTTTGTTAATATACCACATTGTGGTATTTAAGCATCACTTAAGGCCGCGCACAACTTGAATATCCAGCTCACGTATCTTTTTTCGCAAGGTGTTTCGGTTGACCCCCAGTAAATCGGCAGCTTTTATCTGATTTCCATTGGTTGCTTCGAGCGAAAGACTAATCAGGGGCCGTTCGATTTCCCGCAAAATGCGATCATATAAGCCGGTCGGCGGCAGGTATCCTGAATGAGCGGCAAAATATTTTGACAGATGTCGTTCTACCGCTGCCCCGAGATTTTCATCTTCTATATTCACATCGCCAACACCACTGGTAATTTGCGGTGCAAGCTCCTGTTCAATTATGGACGTATCAATCACATCATCGGAATACAAGGCGGCAAGGCGCCGAACCAGATTCTCCAGTTCCCGGACATTTCCCGGCCATTTATGTTTCTTGAGCATATCCAGAGCGTCACTTCCGATACTCTTGACCGGCAAGCCCTCTTCCTGTGTCTGCGTCAGGAAATGCCGGGCCAGATCTGGTATATCCTCCGCCCGTTCGCGCAGCGGCGGTAGCCGCAGGGGAACCACATTCAGGCGATAATACAGATCTTCCCGAAACAGGCCTTGCCGCACAAACTGCCGCAGATCCCGGTTTGTTGCCGCGACGATGCGGACATCAGTCTTGATAGCGGTTCGGCCACCGACGGTGGTATATTCACCTTGCTGCAATACCCGAAGCAGCCGGGTCTGCGCCTCAACTGGCATATCGCCGATTTCATCTAGGAATAATGTCCCGCCCTGTGCCTGTTCAAAGCGACCAATGGCCCGTGCATCAGCACCGGTAAAGGCGCCTTTTTCGTGCCCGAACAGCTCGGATTCGATCAATTCCTTCGGAATCGCCGCCATATTGATCGGCACAAAGGGGCCGTTTTTCCGTTTGCCATATTCATGCAGGGCCCGGGCAACAAGTTCTTTCCCTGTCCCGCTTTCGCCGGAAATCAACACAGTGAGGTCCGTACCCATCAGGCGCGCCAAGACGCGATAAATCTCCTGCATGGCGGGAGATCGCCCTATGAGCGGAATTTTAGTTTCTTCCTCATCTTCTGGACTTCCGGGACGCGACGATTTCTTTGGTTTGGACAGCGCCCGCTCGACAACTTGCAAAAGCTCTTTTAAATCGAAAGGTTTGGGCAAATAATCATAGGCACCCCGCTCCGTCGCCTTGATGGCCGTCAGCAACGTATTTTGGGCACTCATCACGATCACCGGAACATCGGGCCTGATTTTCTTGATCCGCGGCAACAGATCAAGGCCGTTTTCATCGGGCATTACCACATCAGTCAAAATAACATCGCCGGCCCCTTCCAGCACCCAGTTATACAGGGTTGCCGCGTTACTGGTGGAGCGAACCACGTAATTCGCCCGGGACAGTGCCTGATCCAGAACAGTGCGAATACTTTGGTCGTCATCTGCGACTAAAATGGTTCCTGCCATGGGTTAATCTTCCGTTCTGCTGAAATTGTATATTGGGAGCCGGATCAGGAATTGTCCGCCACTTTGACGATTGTCATATTCGACAATGCCACCATGATCGCCGACGATTTTGGCGACGAGCGCCAGCCCAAGACCGCTGCCACCAGTTTTAGTGGTCACGAAGGGATCGAAAATATGCGGGACGATTTCTTCGGGTATCCCGGGCCCGTTATCAAGAATTCCGACTTCCAGTGGCAGCTGGACTTTATCCTTGCTGCCGGGAACGGCCAGCCGGGTGCCGTGTCGATAGGCGGTGGTCAAAATAATTTCGCCGCCGTCATCGGGCACTGCTTCTGCTGCATTCTTAACCAGGTTGAGCAACACCTGGACAAGCTGGTCGCGATTGCCATAAACGAACGGCAGCGACGGGTCATAATTTTCACGAAAGACGATATTTTTGCCAAACCCGGCAGCGGAGACCATGCGCACATGTTCCAAAACCTCATGAATATTCACGGCATCACGGGCAATCGGTCGATCATCGGAAAAGGCTTCCATGCGATCAACAAGCGCGCAGATACGATCTGTTTCATCACAGATAAGCCGCGTTAACGCCCGGTCCGCATCGGACGCATTCATTTCCAGAAGCTGTGCCGATCCGCGAATTCCGGACAAAGGATTTTTCACCTCATGGGCCAGCATTGTGGCCATGGCGGTCACCGAACGGGCGGCACCACGATGGGTCAATTGCCGGTCCATTTTAAGGGCGATGGTTCTTTCTTCAATCTGGACAACCACACTGGATGTGCCGTACAGCGAAGACACCTGAAGATTGACATTCTTGATACCGATTTTCGGCGTCCCCAGATCCACACCATATTCCGAGACGCAATCCCGGGTTTCCCGGACCTGTTCGACCAATCCGAATAACGGGCTGCCAAAGGGGATCAGCTCGTTCAGGTTTGTCCGTCTCAAAATAGAGATTGAAGAGCCAAAGAAAGCCTCCCCTGCGGGGTTCGCCAGGCTGATACAATCCTTCTCGTCAATGACGATTATCGGGTCAGGAATGGCATTCAGAACTGAGCTGGCCATCGCATCGACGCCGTCTGCTGGTCCTTGGTCCTTTGCTGTACGGGTATTCATCCTATGCACTTTCCTGCAACGAAAATTCGTTATAAAAGGCAATAATTTCTTGCTCCACAGCGCGCCAGTCGGTCATCCGGATCACCTTGCTTCGAAAAACATTTCCGCCGGGCAGCCGTTCCGAATACCAACTCAGATGCTTGCGTGCGACACGGGTTCCGACTTCCGCGCCATACAGATCGATCAAAGCCCGGTAATGCTCAAGAACCACCGCTTTCTGTTCGTCATAATCTGGATCCGGAACGTTTATACCAGTAGCCAGATACGTCGCGACCTGCGAGACAAACCAAGGCCTGCCATAGCTGCCACGACCGATCATCACACCGTCGGCACCGGATTGGGCAAGGGCGTCTTTCGCATTTTCCACACTGAGGATATCCCCATTGGCAAAAACCGGCAGGGAAACCGCTTGCTTGACCTCTCCAATAAACCGCCAGTCGGCTTCGCCTTTAAAAAACTGGCAGCGGGTACGGCCATGGACTGTCAGGAGTTTGATCCCGACATCTTCGGCGATTTTTGCAAGCAGTGGCGCGTTACGGCTATCGTCATCCCAGCCAGTCCGCATTTTCAAGGTTACGGGAATGCTGACGGCATCGACGGTCGCCTTTAAAATGTCGGCGGCATGATCCAGATCGCGCATCAACGACGATCCCGCCATGCCGGAGGTTACCTTTTTCACCGGGCAGCCCATGTTGATATCGATGATTTGGGCACCGAGATCCTCATTCAGCTTGGCCGCTTCCGCCATTATCTTCGGATCGCAGCCAGCCAGCTGCACCGCAAGCGGACCGTCGTCCTTCTCGGATTTCACCAGGCGCAGGGACCGCCGGGTTTCGGCAACCATAGCCTTGCTGGCGACCATCTCGGAAAATACCAGACCGGCGCCAAACCGCGAGACAATACGGCGGAAGGGTAAATCGGTTATCCCCGCCATCGGCGCCAGGAATACCGGCGTGTCTATTTTTATGGACCCAAGCTGAATGATCATTTTTTATGCAATTTATTTTTTGACTAATATTTAGGCAACATATCTCCTCATCTGCGGGATTGCAATACATACCTCAGCATTTCATCAAATTTATTGAATGCCGTGTCAACCCGACCTATTGTCTCCCCATGACAACCATCGCCCTTATTGTCGCCGCCGGTCGCGGTCATCGCACCGGACGGGACCTTCCCAAGCAATATATTGATCTTGCGGGGAAAACTGTGCTGGCGCGAACCGTCGATATGTTTTTAAAACATGCTGGAATAGATCAGGTCTGTGTGGTTATTCATGCCGATGACGCGGCGCTTTATAACGCTGCCCTGGCGGATCGGAATGTCCTGCCCTGGGTTGCGGGTGGGGACAACCGGCAAGCGTCGGTTAAAAACGGACTGGAAGCCCTCGTCCCGCTAAACCCGACGCGGGTACTTATTCATGATGCCGCCCGCCCCTTTGTCAGTACGCAATTGATCGATCGATGCGTCAGGGCGCTTGACCATGTTGACGCAGTGCTCCCGGCTCTGCCCGTTACTGATACGCTCAAAACCGTGGTCGATGATCGGGTGACCGGGACCCTGGACCGCACTCAAATAGTCGCGGCGCAGACCCCGCAATCCTTCAGTTTCGAGCCAATCCTGGCCGCCCATCGGATGTTTTCCCAATTGGCGGCCACCGATGATATTGCTCTGGCGGAACAGGCGGGTATGGCCGTTCGCACCATTGACGGGGAGCCGGAGAATTTTAAAATCACCACTGGGGATGACGTGATAAAAGCCGAGAAACAGATGACTGAACAGCTGACTGATATCCGCACCGGTCAGGGATTTGACGTGCATGCCTTTATTGCCGATCGGGAATTATGGCTCGGCGGCGTTCAAATTCCCCATGACCGCGGATTAAAGGGCCATTCCGATGCGGATGTCGCCTTGCATGCAGTCACCGATGCGCTTTTGGGCGCCATTGCCGCCGGGGATATTGGTGTGCATTTTCCGCCGTCGGATGAGCGTTGGCGGAATGCGGAATCCCATATGTTTCTGTCTCATGCCGGGGATCTGATCGCGGCGAAAGGCGGGCAGATCAGCCATATAGATTTGACCATTATCTGCGAGGAGCCGAAGATCAATCCCCATCGTCCTGCCATGATTGCCCGCATTGCCGACATTCTCGGGCTTAGGCAAGATCGGGTCAGCATCAAGGGTACAACCACCGAAAAGCTGGGGTTTACCGGGCGTCGTGAAGGCATCGCGGCGCAAGCCGTTGCCACCGTCAGGTTACCCGAATGAGCTCCTCACCCCTCACCCGCTGGCATCCGGCCGTGATCTGGTCGACCTGGTTCTGGTCCGGGTTGTCCCCAAAAGCCCCCGGTACCATGGGCAGCCTCGCCGCGCTGCCGGTGGGCTATGTAATTTTCCTGTATTTCGGTCCGCTCACACTTGCTGCCGCGACAATTCTGGTATTTTTCAGCGGCTGGTGGAGCTGTCATATCTATGTCCGCGAGACCGGCAAGTCTGATCCCGGCGAAGTGGTCATCGACGAAGTGGCCGGCCTGTGGATCGCCCTTCTGGTAACCAATGGTGATCTGATTTTGAGCGGGGCGGCCTTCGTGTTTTTCCGCCTGTTCGATATCTGGAAACCCTGGCCCATTCGCTGGCTGGACCAACATGTAAAAGGGGCGTTTGGCGTGATGATCGACGATATTCTGGCCGGCATCTTCGCCGCCGCCGCGGTCCTGCTACTGGCCCAGCTGGCCTTCTTCCAAATTGATTAATAGGGAAATCTGATTAATGAGCGTTTTTAATAGAGAAATCGTATCAATGTCGACGGCGGTCCTGGAAAACTGCCGGAAACGCAAATGGCTGCTGGCGACGGCGGAATCCTGTACCGGCGGACTGATCGGCGGCGCCCTGACCGAAATTGCCGGATCCAGCGATGTCTTTGATCGCGGATTTATCACCTATACCAACAAGGCCAAACACAAGGTTATCGGAGTCGAAATTGATGTCTTGCGAGCTCATGGCGCCGTGTCCGAAGAAGTGGCGCGGGCCATGGCGGCCGGAGCCTTAAAAACCGCCGCCGTGCAAATCGCCGTTGCCGTCACCGGGATCGCCGGTCCAGGCGGCGGCTCCGCCGAAAAACCGGTCGGCCGGGTGCATCTGGCAGCGACGAATATTGACGGTAAGACCATACATCGGAAAATGGATTATGGGGATATCGGACGATCGGAAGTGCGCATGGCGACGGTGATGACAGCGCTTGAAATGCTCAACGAAATCAGCTCGTAGCGGACTGGTTTTCCGGGTTATGCGGCACATCATATAAATCCTGCGCCCGTTTCTCAAACGCCGAAATCATCCGTGTGACCGCTTCATTGAACAGCAGGCCAATGGTTTTTTGCAGCAGGATGGAGCGAAACTCAAAATCAACGAAAAAGGTAATCCGGCAGCCGTCCGGATGCTCATGAAATCCCCAGTGGTTATTCAAATAGCGAAACGGACCATCGAGATATTCCACGTCAATGACATGATTTGCCGGATCCAAGGTCACTTTTGAGGAGAATTTTTCGCGGAACAGCTTGAAGCCGATAACCAAGTCTGCAAAAACCACGTTATCCTTGCGCTCATTGATCCGTGCGCCGACGCACCAGGGCAGGAATTCAGGGTATAAATCGATGGCCGCCACCAGATCAAACAACTGTTTCGGTGTATAGGGAAGAACCCGTTCATCTGAATGTGTCGGCATACGCTTTACTTTACCTGTACTTAACTTGTACTTTTCTGCGGCTTTACCCTAGGCCGGCGATTTTCTCTCTGGCGGTTTTCAGTTTCGCAAAATCTTCACCCGCATGATGACTGGACCGCGTCAATGGCGATGCAGAGACCATAAGAAACCCTTTAGCATAAGCTTGCTTTTCCAGTACAGAAAATTCGTCAGGCGTGACAAAGCGATCAATGGCATGATGCTTGACTGTTGGCTGCAGATACTGGCCGATGGTAATAAAATCAATATCCGCCATACGCATATCATCCATCACCTGCAGGACTTCGTCTTTTTCCTCTCCCAGCCCGACCATCAGGCCGGATTTGGTGAAGATGGTCGGATCCAGTTCCTTCACCCGATCCAAAAGCCGCAGGGAATGAAAATAGCGCGCACCGGGCCGCACCGTCGTATAGAGTTTCGGCACGGTTTCCAGATTATGATTAAACACATCGGGTTTCGCCGCCACGACAACCTCCAACGCCCCGGGTTTCCTGAGAAAATCCGGGGTTAGAATCTCGATGGTGGTTGACGGTGCCGCCTCCCGTATGGCTTTAATCACATCGGCGAAATGCTGCGCCCCGCCATCTACCAGATCATCGCGATCAACGGAAGTGATAACCACATGATTAAGGCCCATAGTCTTGACCGCGGCCGCCACATTGGTCGGCTCAAACGGGTCGAGGGCATTGGGCTTGCCAGTGGAAACATTGCAAAAGGCGCAGGCCCGGGTGCAGATTTCCCCCATGATCATCATGGTCGCATGTTTTTTCGACCAGCATTCCCCGATGTTCGGACACGATGCCTCTTCACAAACCGTCGTCAGGTTGAGCCCGCGCATCAGCTCCCGTGTCTCGTTATAAGTCTTGGAGACCGGCGCCTTGACCCGGATCCAGGCCGGTTTGCGCTGAATTGGATTGTCCGGCCGATTGGCTTTTTCCGGATGGCGAACACGCTGTAGCGGTGTAATCTCTGTCATAATTTCTCTGCCATTCTTCTCACGAACTGCGCCCGCACTCCTAATGTACAAACACGGTAATCACGATAAATCCAAAAAATGCAATCAAAACCGTTGCAATGAGCCAGTTAGGGACCTTATCGATAAAACCAAACCAATTATACTTTTTCTCCAGATAGATAAAGATCCAGAGACCCACCAAATTCACGGCCAGCAAGCCGTACATTTCCAACATACTAAACCTGCCACATCAGGACTTTTTCCATAAGCTCAAAGCATAAACGACGTATAGACAATAGCAGCTATCCAAATCAGGCCCGTGACCGACAAAACAATCAGAACTCGTTTCCCTCTGGATATCTTGTCAAAAGCATCCATCCATTTGTTCTTAATGCCTAGGCTTATATACCCTGCCA
>Ga0315336_1004027_pt1 | contig 18287 bp, 14 predicted proteins | sample ASW5metaG_FD_204512 | JGI IMG/M metagenome (GOLD analysis project Ga0315336, IMG submission 204512) | Ammonia-oxidizing marine archaeal communities from Monterey Bay, California, United States - ASW #5 | ecosystem: Environmental > Aquatic > Marine > Intertidal zone | place: USA: California... | reverse complement strand
TCCTGATTGCGGTCCTTGGGGGGATCGTATTTGCAGCCCCCAATTTGCTGAGCAGCCAACAGGCGGCCAGTTTGCCGGATTGGCTACCCCACAAACAGATCAACTTGGGCCTCGACCTCCAGGGCGGTTCGCATTTGCTGCTGGAAGTCGAACTTGACGTGGTCATACGTGAACGTTTGGAAGTGCGTGTGGATGACGTGCGCGGCGCCTTGCGCGGTGCTCGAATTGGCTACACGGGACTGGGTGTTAGCGGGGACGCGGTCACGGTCCGTATCCGCAAGTCCGAGAATACCGCCGGAGCGTTGGAGTTGCTTGAAGATTTGGCCGTGCCCCTCGCGCCAACGCTTTTGGGTGGCGGCGGCGGGAAAGATATAGAAGTCACCCAAATATCCGATGATCAACTGTCCTTGAAGTTCACCGAGCAAGCGATTGCCGACCGGCGCCGCAAAGCTGTTGAACAGTCGATTGAAATCGTCCGCCGCCGGATTGACGAAACCGGCACGCGCGAGCCGACCATTCAGCGCCAGGGCGATGACCGGATTCTGATCCAGCTACCGGGTGTCGATGATCCGGACCGCATCAAGCGTTTGCTCGGCAAAACCGCTAAAATGACTTTTCACCTGGTCGATCGGAACGTCAGCCCCCAGGAAGCAGAGAAGGGACGGCTGCCGCCCGGATCCATGCTGATGTATGAAGATCAACCCAACCCAACAATCCCGCCCGAGGCTTATGTGGTGCGAAAACGGGTCGTGGTCAGTGGCGACACCCTGGTCGACTCGCAACCCACGTTTGAGCAAGGTTCGCCTGTGGTGAGCTTCCGTTTCGACTCGCAGGGCGGACGCAAGTTCGGCGATGTGACCAAAGCCAATGTCGGCACGCGTTTGGCCATTGTGCTGGATGGCAAAGTGATCAGCGCGCCGGTGATCCGCTCGGCAATTATGGGAGGCAGCGGGATCATTTCGGGCAACTTTACAGTCGCGGCCGCCAACGACCTCTCGTTATTGCTGCGGGCGGGCGCGCTGCCTGCGCCCCTTAAGATTTTGGAAGAGCGTTCGGTTGGACCCGATCTGGGCGCCGATTCGGTGCGCGCCGGTAAAATCGCGGCAGCCATCGGCTTTACCGCGGTCGTCGTGTTCATCGCAATATACTACGGCCTGTTTGGACTAGCCGCGAACGTCGCCCTTTTCGCCAATATGGCAATGATTGCAGGTGCCCTGTCACTGATGCAGGCAACCCTAACTTTGCCGGGGATCGCCGGAATTGTACTGACCATCGGCATGGCGGTTGACGCGAACGTGTTGATATTCGAGCGTATTCGAGAAGAGGCGCGCAGCGGCAAGACGCCGTTTGCGGCCGTCGATGCCGGTTATCAGCGGGCCTACGGCACGATCATGGACGCGAACATCACGACCTTTATCGCGGCGGTGATCCTGTTTGGCCTCGGCTCAGGGCCGGTTAAAGGGTTTGCGGTTACGCTCGGTATTGGCATTGTGACTTCGGTGTTTACCGCCTTCACCGTTACCCGCCTGCTGGTTTCAACTTGGTTGCGCCGTAAGCGGCCCGACCAGTTACCGATCTGACGAGGACCAAGGTTCATGCGCAAACTTAAACTGGTCCCGGATAAAACCAACGTCCAATTCCTTAATTTACGGCGCAGTGCGTTCGTTTTGTCGAGCCTTTTGGTTGTCGCTTCACTGGCCCTATTTCTCGTAAAGGGTCTGAATTACGGCATCGACTTTCGAGGCGGCATTCTAATTGAGGTTGGCACACCCGAACCGGCAAACCTCAGCCAAATCCGCGGAACTTTAGGGGCATTGGAGTTGGGCGACGTGGCCATTCAAGAGTTTGGTGCGCCCACAGACGTGCTGATCCGGGTGGAGCGTCAAGAAGGTGACGCAACCGCCCAGCAAGTAGCCGTTGACCTGGTCAAAGAGGCGCTTTCCAACGAAATCGGGGGCGACATCAGTTATCGACGGGTTGAGTTTGTCGGCCCCAAGGTAAGCGGCGAGCTGATCCAGGCGGGTACACTGGCGGTGGTATTGGCCGTTATTGCCATGCTGATTTACATCTGGTTCCGGTTTGAGTGGCAATTCAGTGTTGGCGCGGTCATTGCACTGGTGCACGACGTGGCGCTGACCATCGGTTTGTTCTCGATCACCGGGCTCGAATTCAACCTGTCGATCATCGCGGCCATTCTGACCATCGTCGGGTACTCGATGAACGATACGGTCGTGGTTTATGACCGTGTGCGGGAGAACCTGCGCAAGTACCGGCGCATGGAGCTGAGCGAGCTGCTTAACCTCAGTATTAATGACACCCTGTCTCGCACTACCATGACCTCGTTGACCACTTTGCTCGCTTTACTTTCCTTGTTTTTCTTCGGCGGTGAAGTGATCCGCGGGTTCACGGCCGCCATGATCTGGGGCGTTTTGGTCGGCACATATTCGTCGATATTTGTCGCGGCACCCTTTCTGCTCGTCCTAGGTGTCGAACGGGACGGCGGCGGCACCGAAGTGGCATCCAGCTAGCCCAAAAATTGGAACCTCGACCCACAGGCCCCAATATCATCACCGCCTATGGGGGCGGTGGCTTTCGCATCTCAGGCGAACGCCATGAGGGCTCGCTGATCCTGCTACCGACACAGATAATCCCTTGGACTGCGATCACGCTGGATCAATTGACCCGCGATCAGTTCGCACCGCTTGCAGACGAAATGGACATATTGCTGATTGGCTGTGGGGCTCGCTTCGATAAGTCCCCCAAAACAACGATTGAAAAGTTGTCGGGCCTAGGATTTTCAGTCGATGTAATGGACACCGGCGCAGCTTGCCGCACTTACAATGTCCTCGTCGGCGAGGATCGTCCGATCGCCACCGCCCTTATCGCCATAGAATAGCAGGCACAAAAAAGGCCGGAACACGCGGCCCCGGCCTTAATTGCAGTATTCAGATCGATCAGAAAGCGCCGTTTTGTGCGCCAACCATGCAATACAGCATGGGGATCGACAGCATTGTGTTTGTCCGCGAGAACAACATTGCCGTACGTGCCGCGGCTTTTTTCGTGTCCGCGTCAACTTCGACGATGCCCAACGCTTTTTTCTGGTTAGGCCAGATAACCGCCCAGACATTGAACGCCATAATGATGCCAAACCACATACCAATGCCGATGCCAGCGTGCATGCCATTGCCAGACGCTGTTCCAAGCATCATAGCATCGTGCAAATATCCGTTTAGTTGCGCCAGCCAAAGCCCGAACACCAAGGTCGCCAAAGCGGCCCAGCGGAACCAAAACAGCGCCGCCGGCGCGATGACTTTGCCGATCGCCGGCTTTTGCTCATCCGGAATGTTCGGCATATTCGGGATTTGCACAAAGTTGAAGTACCACAGCAATCCGATCCACATAACGCCACTTAAGACGTGACCCCAGCGCACCAAAAATGCGTAATAACTTAATTCAAATTCCATGACCCTAGGTCCTTCCTATGTTTTTTAATTGGCTAAATGAGAAAGGCGATTGCTAGGGTGATAACCACCCCCAGAGCCACCGTCATGTGTAGAGATTCGAGTGGATTCTTCATATTATGCCCCTGTTTACGTAACCCAATGTGCGACGAGTTTGTTGATTATGACTCGCACCGCGAGCGAGGATATCACGAATTGGATACGCGGCAATATCCCACTGGAGGACTTGGGTGTCCAAAAGCCTAAATAACGTCTACTGCCAAGAGCAAGTCCGGCAAAATGACCGGGATCGGTATCTGACAGCCTTGTTCGCGCCCGCGGACCGCCGACAGGACTTGTTCGCGCTGTACGCCTTCAATCACGAAGTTGCCAAGATAAGCACCATTGTGTCCGAGGCGATGTTGGGCCACATCCGTTTGCAATGGTGGCGCGAGACGATTGACGGTATTTACGACGGCACACCGCGCAAGCACCAAATTGTCGAAGCCCTCGCCCAAGCTGTGGATCGACATAACCTGCCGCGCGAACCTTTTGACGCTTTGATCAACGGCCGCGAAACTGATCTGGCAGAGGAGGGGCCCAAAACCCTGCCGTCTTGGCTTGCCTATGCAGAGGCGACGTCATCAAACCTGACCAGTTTGTCGCTTTCCGTACTGGGTGTCCCGGACGGCCCTGCGCATCAAGCCGGATATCACGTAGGTATCGCCTGGTCGCTGACCGGTCACTTACGCGCGGCACCCGCGCGCGCCACTCAGAACCAAATCTATCTACCGGCAGAGCTTCGGGATAAATCTGGCATGAAGCGTCGGGTTGCTGCCGTGGCGCACGAACATTTGTGGGCGGCCCGGCGACTACGCAAACAGGTGCCCAAAGCAGCACTGCCGGCATTATTACCCGCAGTACTTGCCTCCCGGTATTTGCACCGCCTTTCTTTTAGGGAAGGCGATTTGAAAGAGGCTTCGCCGTTGGACCAACTTGTCCTTTACGGACACGCGTTTAGAAGGCGATATTAGCGGCTAAGGCGTAATCAGGGGGTTGTCGCGATGAACACACAAAACACAGTCGAGGAGCAGGCGGCCAAGATCCGAGAGGATGGCTTTGTGATCTTGACTGACGTTCTGTCTTGCGACGAGATAAATGCAGTGAAAGCATTACTTGCGCCCCATCTCCGATCGGAATTGTTTGGCCGCAATAATTTCGAAGGCGACAAAACCGAGCGGGTCTATGCTTTGGTTGGCTGGGATCCTGGCTTCGGCGACCTTGCCGAGCACCCCAAAGTCCTCCCGATCGCCGAAGAAATACTAGGCAAGAACATTTTGCTGACCGCCAATCAGGCGATCAACATTCATCCCGGCGAAACCCCGCAACCGTTTCACAGCGATGATGGTTTTTACCGCATTCCCCATCCTCACGATATGGTCAGCGTCAGTACCATTTGGGCGCTGGATGATTTCACTGAAGACAACGGCGGCACCCAGATCATACCCGGCAGTCACAAGTGGGATCAGGACTTGTTCGCCGAAAGCTTTATGGAGCAAACCATAGAAGCCGACGCCCGAAATCCGGAAGAACTAGCCGAAACGCTGTTGATGAAGGCGGGTTCGGTTGCGATATTCTCAGGCTCACTTTGGCACCGGGGCGGTAATAACCGCAGCGACGCGTGCCGATTGGCGTTGGCCACCCAATATTGTGCGCCGTGGCTACGTCAGATCGAAAACCTGATGATGAGCGTGACACCAGAAAAGGCCAAAGCCCTTTCGCCGCGCGTACGTGAATTAGTGGGTTACAGTGTTTATGAACCCTTCATGGGACATGTATCTGGGGTTCATCCCAGAAGACTTATCGAACGGGCCTAGCCGCCCCCGTATTTCATTCCGCTGCCGCTTTTGACGCCCCCAGCCACTCGGCCAAGTCTTCGCGGGCCCGGGCAGATTTGGCCGCACGTCGGTCACGCTTGCGCATTTTGCGGTCAAGCGGCGGGAACAGGCCATAATTTACGTTCATGGGCTGGAAGGTTTTGGCGTCCGCGCCGCTGGTAATGTGACCAAGCAACGCACCCAATGCCGTGGTTACAGGCGGTGCATCCATACTTTCGCCCAAATCTTCTGCCGCCGCGAACCGGCCCGCCAGCAATCCCATTGCAGCACTTTCCACGTAGCCTTCAACACCGGTCATTTGCCCCGCAAATCGCAAACGCGGGTCAGCTTTCAATCGTAGGTGCGCATCGAGCACTTGGGGGCTGTTGATGAAGGTGTTCCGGTGCAGGCCGCCCAATCGGGCAAAGCGCGCATCCTCTAGCCCCGGGATCGTCCGGAACAAACGTGCTTGTTCGCTATGGGTCAGTTTGGTCTGAAAGCCAACGATGTTGTAGAGAGTGCCGAGGCTATTGTCTTGACGCAGTTGCACAACTGCATGCGCCCTGTCCTCAGTGCGCGGATCGTTGAGGCCAACCGGTTTCATGGGCCCAAAGGCCAATGTTTCGGCACCGCGTTCGGCCATAACTTCGATCGGCAGACAGCCATCAAAATAGGGTGTGGATGCTTCCCAGTCTTTGAATTCGCCTTTGTCACCATCTACCAGGCCCTGAACGAAGGTTTCGTATTGGGCTTGGCTAAGGGGGCAATTGATGTAGTCGGCACCATCGCCTTTGTCATAACGGGACTGAAACCAAGCAATGTCGAAATCAATCGAGTCCTTGTAGACAATGGGCGCAATGGCATCGAAAAAAGCGAGGCTGTCTTCGCCGGTCAATTCCCGTATGGCATCTGCTAAGGGATCGGAGGTCAGGGGACCCGTTGCAACAATGACGGATGTCCAATCGGCGGGGGGCAAACCGGTTATTTCTTCGCGTACGAGCGTAACTAAGGGGTCGTCCTCAAGCGCCGATTCTACCGCCGCGCTAAACTCATCCCGGTCAACCGCAAGTGCGCCGCCTGCCGGTACTTTAGTCTGATCAGCCGCTGCAAATATGAGTGAACCGCAGCATCGCATTTCTTCATGCAGCAAACCGACCGCATTATTATCGGCGTCATCCGATCTAAATGAATTTGAGCAGACAAGCTCGGCCAACCCATCCGTTTGGTGAGCATCGGTTCCCCGCGTTGGGCGCATTTCGTGGAGGATTACGGACACGCCAGCACGGGCCACTTGCCACGCCGCCTCACAACCTGCGAGACCACCGCCAATTACATGAACCGGTTTCGAGTCCGGCATGGGGTTACTCGGCACTGGCCGCAACTTGGCCCCCAAGTAGGGTTGCTAAGTACTGCCCGGTAAAACTGCCGGGTGTTGCCGCCACGTCCTCGGGCTGTGCCATCGCAACGATCTCACCGCCGCCGTCGCCACCGGTCGGGCCCAGATCAATAATCCAGTCGGCGGTCTTGATCACTTCCAGATTGTGTTCAATCACCAAGATCGTGTTGCCGGTATCAACCAAGGCCTGCAGGACTTCGAGTAATTTACGAACGTCATCAAAATGAAGGCCGGTGGTGGGCTCGTCCAGAATGTAGAGCGTGCGCCCCGTGGCGCGCTTTGACAGTTCCTTGGCAAGTTTCACCCGCTGTGCTTCGCCACCCGAAAGGGTTGTTGCCGGTTGGCCAACCTGAATGTAGCCGAGGCCCACACGCTGCAATGTGACCAGCTTGTCGCGGATGGTGGGTACCGCCCGGAAAAATTCAGCGCCGTCGTCCACAGTCATTTCCAATACGTCGGCGATGGACTTGTCCTTAAAGCGAATTTCCAGGGTTTCCCGGTTAAAACGGCGCCCCTTACACACATCACACTGAACGTAGATATCCGGCAAAAAGTGCATCTCGATCTTGATCAGACCATCGCCCTTACAGGCTTCGCAACGACCGCCTTTGACGTTGAAGGAAAATCGGCCCGGTTTGTATCCTCGGGCCTGCGCTTCGGGGAGACCCGCAAACCAGTCCCGAATAGGTGTGAACGTGCCCGTGTAGGTGGCAGGGTTTGAACGCGGCGTGCGGCCAATGGGCGCCTGGTCGATATCGACCACCTTGTCTAAATGCTCCAGCCCTTTGATCTCGTCATGAGCCCCTGGGTGTACCCGGCTGTTGTTCAAACGTCGAGCAACGGCCTTGTAGAGCGTCTCGATGATGAGGGTTGACTTGCCGCTGCCGGATACGCCGGTGACACAGGTAAAGGCACCCAACGGCACATCGATACTGACGTTCTTTAGATTGTTGGCTGTGGCGCCAATCACCGAGAGCTGCTTGCCCTTCTTTGCACCCCGCCGGCGGGACGGCACCGGGATTTGTTTCATGCCGGACAAATACTGACCGGTGAGGCTGGCCGGCGACTGCATGATCTTTTCGGGCGTGCCTTCGGCCACCACTTCGCCGCCTAGAACACCTGCGGCGGGCCCCATGTCGATCACATGATCAGCAGTTAGGATCGCTTCCTCGTCGTGCTCCACAACGATGATCGAATTGCCCATGTCGCGCAGGTTTTTCAAAGTATCCAACAGGCGCGTGTTATCCCGCTGGTGAAGACCAATGGAGGGTTCGTCCAGTACATAGACAACGCCGGTTAAACCCGAACCGATTTGCGACGCCAAACGAATGCGCTGGGATTCACCCCCCGACAGCGTGCCTGAATTTCGTGCCAAGGTCAGATAATCCAGCCCGACATCTTTCAGGAACTTCAGCCGCTCGGTAATTTCCTTCAAAATTCGCTCGGCAATTTCACGTTCTTTGTCGGTAAGATTGGGCATCAGAGCATCAAACCAATCGACCGCCGCCACAATCGACATGGCGGTAATTTCGCCGATCTGAAGATGATTGATTTTCACGGCCAATGATTCCGGTTTCAGTCGGTGGCCATTACAGGCATCGCAGGTGGCCGAGCTTTGAAACTGCGCCAGTTCTTCGCGCAGCCACTGGTTATCGGTTTCTTCCCAGCGTCGCTGCATATTCGAGACCACGCCCTCGAACGGGTTCTTATTTTTGTATTTCCGCACACCATCGTCATACGTAATGGTGACAGGTTCGTCGCCCGTGCCAAACAGAATGGCGGTACGGACATCTTCGGGCAGGTCCCGCCACGGGGTCGACATCTTGACCTTAAAATGGCGGGCCAAACTCTTGAGGGTTTGCTTGTAGTAGGGAAGACTTTCCTTGACCCACGGCGCTACCGCACCTTCCGACAGAGATAGCCGGTCATCCGGAATCGTTAGATCTGGATCGAAAAACAAGCGTGTCCCCAGTCCATCGCATATGGGACAGGCCCCATAGGGGCTGTTGAACGAAAACAAGCGCGGTTCGATTTCATCAATCGTGAAGCCCGACACCGGGCAGGCAAACTTGGCCGAAAATATCACCCGTTCCGGATCTGCGTCATCTTGGGTGTCGGCGATTTCCGCAACCGCGATGCCGTCTGCCAATTCCAATGCTATCTCGAAACTGTCCGCCAGCCGGCTTTCAACGCCCTCGCGCACGACCACGCGATCAACCACGACATCAATTTCGTGTTTAAGCTTTTTATTCAGCTCGGGGATGTCCTCGATCTCATAATGCTCGCCATCGATTTTGACCCGCCGAAAACCGCGCTTCATCAATTCGCGAAATTCTTTGCGGTACTCGCCCTTGCGGCCGCGGACAATGGGGGCCATCAGATAAAGCCGTGTGCCTTCCGGCATCTCCATCACCCGGTCAACCATTTGGCTGATGGTTTGGCTGCGAATCGGCAATCCGGTCGCGGGCGAGTAGGGGACGCCGACCCGGGCGAACAGCAGTCGAAGATAGTCGTATATTTCGGTGACCGTGCCCACGGTCGAACGCGGGTTACGTGACGTAGTTTTTTGCTCAATCGAGATTGCCGGCGACAGACCCTCGATATGGTCCACATCCGGCTTCTCCATCAGCTCCAGGAACTGGCGGGCATAAGCGGACAGACTTTCCACATAGCGGCGCTGGCCCTCGGCATAAATGGTGTCGAATGCGAGTGACGATTTGCCCGATCCGCTCAATCCGGTGATCACCACCAGCTGGTCGCGGGGGATTTCGACGTCGACGCCTTTTAGATTGTGCTCGCGGGCTCCGCGAATGCTGATGGTTTTATTCATATGGTGCCGTATTAGCCTGTGATCGGCGGCGAAACAAGTGGTAGAACAATATAAGAACTTATTACTCAATTTAGGGCCAAATCGAGTTGGCGGGAAGGCGAAGTTTCGGCTATTGTGACCGAACGGCTCCTTCCAGGGCCAACCACAATATTTCAGACACTTACGCTCGAGGGGAGAGCTTCCATGGCGGGATCCGTGAACAAGGTCATACTGATTGGTAATCTGGGCGCGGACCCCGAGGTCAGGAACACGCAAAATGGCGACATGATTGTCAATTTGCGGGTGGCGACCTCGGAAAATTGGAAAGACCGGAACACCGGTGAACGGCGCGAGCGGACAGAATGGCACCGGGTGGTTATTTTCAACGACAATTTGGGCCGGATCGCCGAGCAGTACCTAAAAAAAGGCTCCAAGGTATACATCGAAGGCCAGCTCCAAACCCGCAAGTGGACCGATAATTCAGGCGCCGACCGCTACAGCACCGAAGTGGTCCTGCAGCGTTATCGGGGTGAATTGACCATGCTCGACCGGCGCGGCGAAGGTGGCGGCGACTACGGGTCCTCGTCGTCAGGTGGTGGCGGATATGCGCAATCCGAACCTGCCATGGCCAGCGGTGGCGGCGGTGATTTGGACGACGAAATACCATTCTGAACCGGATCTATCAGGCCTTCTGAAACCGGCAAACCCCAGGATGGTTTAAAACCGGTTTTTCAACCCTGGAAACTTGTTCTACAGCCCTCATACTGCTATAATTTTGGAGCTTGGGGGCAGCCTATATTGCGTTTGTAATCTATTCTGAACACAATATTTGGTGGTTCCCCTCCCATTTACCGGAAAGCCTGAAAGTCCTTGGCCGAGACCACGACAACACCTCCCTCGGAGCCGCCCGAACGCCTTGTAACGCCGGTTGCAATCGAGGACGAAATGAAGTCCTCGTACCTGGATTACGCCATGAGCGTAATCGTGTCGCGGGCGTTACCGGACGTACGTGACGGGTTAAAACCGGTTCACCGGCGCATTCTGTATTCCATGCACGAAAGCGGATTCGAGTGGAACCGCCCGTACCGCAAATCGGCCCGTGTGGTTGGTGAGGTCATGGGTAAATACCACCCCCATGGCGACCAGGCGATTTATGATTCGATGGTCCGCATGGCCCAGGACTTTTCCTTGCGCCTGCCGCTGATCGACGGCCAGGGTAACTTTGGCTCCATGGATGGCGACCGGGCCGCCGCCATGCGGTACACCGAGGCGCGGCTCGCCTATTCCGCCCATATGATGCTGGACGACATTGACCGGGATACGGTCAGTTTCAAGCCCAACTATGATGAAAGCGAACAAGAACCTGAGGTTCTGCCTTCGCGCATTCCCAATCTGCTGGTCAATGGCGCAGGCGGTATCGCGGTCGGTATGGCGACCAACCTGCCCCCCCACAATCTGCGCGAAGTGATTGATGCTTGCTGCGCTTATGTGGATAACCCGGCTGTGACTGTTGAAGAACTGCTGGAGCATGTAAAGGGGCCCGATTTTCCCACTGGCGCGTTAATCCTCGGCACGACCGGCGCCCGGGCTGGTTTGTTGACAGGCAGGGGGTCGGTGATCATTCGGGCCCGCACCTCCATCGAAGAAGTGCGCAAGGATAGGGAAGCGATCATCGTTTCCGAGATTCCTTACCAGGTGAACAAATCTTCGATGATCGAAAAAATCGCCGAAGGGGTGCGTGATAAGAAAATCGAAGGCATCTCGGACATCAGGGACGAATCAGATCGGGACGGCGTGCGCGTGGTCATCGAGCTGAAGCGCGACGCCATCGGCGAGATTATCCTCAATCAGTTGTACCGCCACTCGCAACTACAGACCAGTTTCGGCATCAACATGCTGGGGCTAAACGGGGGGCAACCGAAACTCCAGAACCTGCGGGACCTAGTTGCGGCCTTTGTCGACTTCCGCGAAGAAGTGATCACCCGTCGGATTAAGTTCGAGTTGGAAAAGGCGCGGAACCGCGCCCGCGTTTTGGTCGGCTTGGTGATCGCGGTTGCCAACATCGACGAAGTCGTGGCGCTGATCCGAAAGGCCAAGAACGCCACAGTCGCACGTGAAGAGTTAATGGCCCGCGCCTGGCCCGCCGCCGACATTGCACCGTTAGTTGCGCTTATTAACGAACCCGGACAGGAAGTCATCGACGGGGTCTACCGCCTGTCGGAGACCCAAGCCAAGGCGATCCTGGATCTGCGTCTTAATCGACTAACGGCTCTCGGCCGGGACGAGTTGAGCGACGAATTGAAGGAACTCGGCCTGAAGATCTCCGAGTATCTGGATATCCTGCGCAATCGCGACAAGTTGATGGCCATATTGCGCGAGGAACTTGTTGAAATATCAGAGAAATTTGGCACTGATCGGCGCACCGAAATCATTACCAGCGAGTTTGCCCGCGAAGACGAAGATTTGATTCAGCGGGAAGACATGGTGGTGACGGTTACACAAACCGGCTACATCAAACGCGTGCCTTTATCGACGTATCGCGCTCAGCGCCGGGGCGGGCGTGGGCGCACCGGCATGAGCACCCGCGACGAAGATGTGGTCAGTCAGCTGTTTATCGCCAACACCCACACGCCGGTGCTGTTTTTTGCCTCCGACGGTAAGGCCTACAAGCTGAAGGTTTGGAAGTTGCCGCAAGGTACGCCGCAATCGCGCGGCAAGGCCATGGTCAATCTTTTGCCGATCGCCACCGGAGAAACCGTAAATACAGTATTGCCTTTACCCGAGGACGAAAGCTCGTGGGGCGATCTGCATGTCATGTTTGCGACCAGCAAGGGCACGGTTCGTCGCAACGATTTGTCCGACTTCTCCAACGTAAAGGCCAACGGCAAATTGGCCATGCGTTTGGACGAAGGGGATCGATTGGTCGGAGTATCGGTTTGCCAGCCCGATCAAGAGGTATTGCTGGCGGCCGCAGGTGGCAAATGCATCCGCTTCCCAGCCGACGCAGTACGCGTCTTCAAAAGCCGAACCTCAGAGGGCGTGCGCGGCATTAAGCTCGCCAAGGGAGATAGTGTCATCTCCATGTCGATCTTCAACAGCAGCGATGCCGACACGGCCGAACGGGATGCATACACCCGCTTTGCCAGCGCCCAACGCCAGGGACGCGAAGACGATGCACAGAGCTTCGGTCTTACCCCCGAACGGGCGGCCGAGATGGCGGAGAATGAGCAATTCGTCCTAACGGTCACCGTAAATGGTTACGGTAAACGCACTTCGTCCTATGAATACCGGACTGCTGGCCGGGGCGGGCAGGGCATCATCAACATCGAAACTTCCGACCGGAATGGCAACGTGATTGCAACCTTCCCGGTGGACGAAAGCGATCAAATTGTGCTGATGACGGATGGTGGTCAGGTGATCCGCTGTCCGGTAAACGATATTCGCATTGCCGGCCGAAACACCCAAGGGGTTACCTTATTCCGGGTGAGTGAAGACGAACATGTAGTGTCCGTCGCCCGGTTGGCCGACACAGAAGATGCGGAAGATGACGAAGCACCTGAAGATACAGAAAAATCTGAAGAGCAAGAGAACGGCTCGTCACAACCTTAATTTTCCTGTAGAAATCTCCGCCACCAGCAAGTTCGCAACAAAATGAGGGAGCTATGGCGAACAAACGTGTGGGTGTGTACCCAGGAACATTCGATCCGGTCACGCTCGGTCACATGGATATCATCAGGCGCGGTCTGCGCCTGGTTGATCGATTGGTGATCGGAGTTGCCACGAACCCGGGCAAAGGCCCGGTATTTAGTTTGGAAGAGCGGATCGAAATGGTTCGGTCAGAATTTGGCCCGTTGGTGAAAGACACGGGTACGGAATTGCAGGTTGAACCTTTTTCCGGTTTGCTGGTCGATTTTGCGACCCGGATGGACGCCCAACTTGTATTGCGCGGCTTGCGGGCTGTTGCCGATTTTGAATATGAATATCAAATGGTTGGCATGAATGCCCATTTGAACCCCGATGTTGAAACCGTGTTTTTGATGGCATCCGAGAAGTATTCATTTATCGCCTCGCGGTTAGTAAAAGAAATAGCTTCACTGGGTGGCGACATCAGCAGCTTCGTCACCCCAACCGTCGCCAAAAGTCTCTATGAACGCGTGGGCCGGAAGTGACGATTTTTAGTCCAATACAGCTTTTGGTGCGGGCGCTTCGATTCAGTCGAACTTTGGCCACAATTGGCCTGTTGGTGCTAATTGTCGGCACCACTTCAGCCAGAGCCGAATTTGACCCGACACAACACGATCTGGAAAATATCATCTACCTGGAGCTGAAAAGTGGCCGGGTCGTGATCAAGACCTACCCAAAAGAGGCGCCTGGGCATGTCGCGCGGATTAAGGAACTGGTCCGGCAGGGATTTTATAATGGTCTTAAATGGCACCGGGTATTGCCAGAATTTATGGCGCAAACCGGCGATCCACGCGGAGACGGAAGTGGCGGGTCCGGACAAAACTTGAAAGCTGAGTTCAACGACCGCCATCACCTGCGCGGTACCGTCTCAATGGCACGATCTTCGGAAGAAGACAGCGCGGACAGTCAATTTTTTATCATGCTTCTACCTAAATTTGCGCTCGACGGCCAATATACGGTTTGGGGCCGGGTAATCGATGGAATGAGCAATGTGGAAGCCATTAAAAAGGGCAGCTCAGGTTTTAATGACGGTGAAGTCATTAACCCGGACAAGATCGTAACTATGAGTGTTGCAGCTGATGTGGAGAAAAATCTGCCCAGAACTCCGAGAAACAGCCCGGCTCAACCAATAATTTTACCCGGAAACAAAGCGCCGAGCCCTTCCAACGGTAACGGCGGCGCGGCGCCAAGCAGTCGAAATATCAACCCGAGCCCTTATTACACCGATAATCCTGGCCATTCGGCACCGAATCCCCCGACATGGTCAAAAACTGTGGAGAACGCTCCGGCAAAGCAGCAGACTTCGGCGCCCCAAACTCCATTGCCAGAGTGGCCGATCGAGCCGCCAGATTATGACACCGTTTTCCCGCCAATCCCGGAAGGCGGATACACCCCTTATTGAGTCTTTTCAGACGAAATTGAAATCTTAAGAACAATTGGTAGCGATATGAAATCTAAGAACTTTCTATCTTTGGTGATGGGTTTATTTTTGGCACTTACAGTTGCCGCCTGCTCGGACCCATCGGAGACAAATAGTCCAACACCTTCTGGCATTTCGAGCGATCCGGAAAACACCCTGTACCTGGAATTAAAGGACGGTCGGGTAGTTATCGACATGCTGCCTGATGCGGCGCCCAATCATGTGGCACGCATCAAGGAACTCACCCGTCAAAAATATTACGATGGCCTCAAGTTCCATCGGGTAATTGAAGACTTCATGGCGCAGACCGGCGATCCCACGGGTACTGGTGGCGGCGGTTCGGGGCAGATATTGAAGGCGGAGTTTAATGACCGCCCGCATATTCGCGGCGCGGTATCCATGGCGCGCAAAGGCGAGCCGGACAGCGCCGATAGTCAATTTTTCATTGTTTACACGCCGGCCACCCATTTAGACGGTCAATACACGGTCTGGGGTCAGGTTCGCAGCGGCATGGAGTACGTGGACAACATCAAAAAAGGCTCGCCCAGAAACGGAGCGGTCAGAGACCCGGACATCATTGTGACGATGCGGATCGCCGCCGACGTCGACTAACCATTGAATTTCCAGTTTTGCGCGCTACCTGACAACCAGGATTTTTGATCGTCGCAGGACCCATTTAAGAGGACAAAACCTTGGAAAATACACTTTATCTCGAACTTAAAGACGGCCGTGTCGTTATCGACTTGCTGCCCGATGTGGCCCCGAACCACGTTGCCCGGATTAAAGAACTTGCCCGCGACGGCTTTTACGACGGTCTTAAGTTTCACCGGGTGATCGAAGGCTTCATGGCCCAAACCGGCGACCCGGACGGTGACGGCACTGGCGGGTCCGGACAAAATCTGATTGCCGAATTCAGTCAGGTTCCTCACGAAAAGGGGACGTGTTCCATGGCCCGAGCCGCCAACCCCGACAGTGCCGACAGCCAGTTTTTTATTGTTTTCGACAAAGCGCCGCATCTTGACGGTCAATACACTGTTTGGGGACAAGTGCGCGAAGGTCTCGAACATGTGGACAACATTAAGAAGGGATCGGCGGTCGCGAATGGCTCGGTCGATGACCCAGATATCATTGTCAGCATGAAAGTGGCCGCAGACGTAGACGGCGACTAAACCGAAGTCTGGTCTGGGCCATGGGCAGGTACTGAAGCCCGATCAGGTCCCATCATGAAAGTTGATGCATTCGACTTTGAACTGCCGCCCGAACAGATTGCGTTGCGACCTGTGCAGCCGCGCGATTCTGCGCGTCTGTTGGTGGTCGATAGCAGTGACTTGCAAGACCAACGAATAGAGACGCTGAGCACGTTACTGACCCCTGGCGACATTATGGTGTTCAACAACACCCGTGTAATTCCCGGGCGTTTAAAGGGACGCAGGGGCGACGCCGCAATTGAAGCGACATTATTGAAGGCAGCAACCGAAGACACCTGGCATGTTCTCGCACGCCCAGCCCGCAAACTGAGACCCGATGACCGTGTTTTATTTGCAGCCGGCTTGGAGGCGCAAGTACTTGCGAATCTGGGCTCCGGCGAGGTTGTACTGAAGTTCAATGTCGGCGGAGCCCAGTTGCGCGCCAAATTGGAAGTTGCAGGGGATATGCCTTTGCCACCCTATATTGCGGGCCGCAGAGCACCGGACGATCAAGACCGGGCAGACTATCAAACTGTTTTCGGCCATCAAGAAGGCGCAGTCGCCGCCCCTACAGCCGGGCTTCATTTCAGTCCGGAAATATTATCCCAGTTGGACAATCGTAGGGTGCAGCGGGTCGAGGTCACCTTGCATGTGGGCGGCGGCACGTTCCTGCCGATTAAAGCCGAGGACACGGACGATCATCCCATGCATGCGGAGGCGGGTACCATTACGGATACTGCTGCCCAGCGGATCAACAGTGCCCGCGCGGCCGGGGGGCGGGTGATCGCGGTGGGCACGACAGCATTACGGCTATTGGAAGCCGCCGTTGATGAATTTGGCGCCATTAAGCCATTTTCGGGCGAGACCAGCTTGTTTATTACCCCCGGGTACAAATTTAGGGCGGTCGATTTACTGATGACCAATTTTCACCTGCCTAAATCGACGTTATTTATGTTGGTGTGCGCATTTGCGGGGACTGACACCATGAAGGCGGCCTATCGCCACGCCATAGAGGCCGGTTACAGGTTTTATTCCTATGGGGACGGCAGCTTACTGTATCCGAAGGCCCAGTCATGACCGGCAAGATTGGGTTCAAACTGCACACAACTGACGGCAGCGCCCGGCGCGGAACCCTGCACACGGCCCGGGGCACAGTCGAAACCCCTGCGTTCATGCCGGTTGGCACCGCCGGCACGGTTAAGGCCATGCGGCCCCAATCTGTGCGCGAGACAGGCGCCGAAATAGTGCTGGGCAACACCTATCATCTGATGTTGCGCCCTACTGCCGAACGGGTCGCAAAGCTGGGTGGATTGCACCAATTTATGAAATGGGACGGCCCGATATTGACTGATTCAGGCGGGTTTCAGGTTATGTCGCTGGCGAAACTGCGCAAAATCACTGACCACGGGGTGTCGTTCCAGTCCCATATTGATGGTACAGCCCTCGAGCTGACCCCTGAAAGAAGTATGGAAATTCAAACCTTGCTGGGTGCCGACATCGCCATGGTATTGGATGAATGCACTCCCTTGCCAGCCACCAAAGACGAAGTTGCCGCATCAATGCAGCTTTCGCTCAGATGGGCTGAACGCTCGAAACAGGCTTTTGGAGAGCCCGCTGACAGATCCTTGTTTGGCATCGTCCAAGGCGGTTTGGAGCCGGACTTACGCGCCGAATCAGCCGCTGGACTGATGAATATCGGGTTTGACGGCTATGCCATCGGCGGCCTTTCGGTTGGCGAGGGGCAGGAAGCCATGTTCAAGGTTTTAGACGTGACGGCCCATTTGCTGCCCGCAGAGCAACCCCGATACTTGATGGGTGTGGGAAAGCCCGCCGACATTGTTGGTGCCGTTGTCCGTGGAATAGATATGTTTGATTGCGTATTGCCGACGCGCTCAGGCCGAACGGGACAAGCTTTTACCCGCAGGGGCACGGTCAATATCAAAAATGCCCGCCACGGCGAAGACAGCCGCCCCCTGGATGATCAATGCCGGTGCCCCGCCTGCCAGGATTTCAGCCGCGCATACCTCAGTCATTTGCATCGCGCTGACGAGATATTGGGGGCGATGCTGCTGACCTGGCACAATCTCCAGTACTATCAGGATTTGATGGCCGGTCTCCGAACCGCCATAAAGGGCAATAAACTGGCGGAATTCGTGACAGAATTCGAAGACGGGCAAGCCACAGGCGATATCGAGCCCCTTTAGACCATTTTGTCTCGAAGCAAGTCTTGACCCACAACCAGCGCGTCCGTATTTTCCCCGGCGAGGGCGCGTAGCTCAGCTGGTAGAGCACTCGACTTTTAATCGAGCGGTCCGCGGTTCGAAACCGCGCGCGCCTACCATTTCCGAAAATAGGTCGGACCAAACCCATAGGATTGGTCCGGCCTATTTTTTTGGCCACTTTTGTGCGGTTCCGGCCACCCTATTTGGGTCGTCCGATTCATATTTTGTTCACATAGCACCGCCTAATCTGGG
>Ga0315336_1004026_pt1 | contig 18287 bp, 13 predicted proteins | sample ASW5metaG_FD_204512 | JGI IMG/M metagenome (GOLD analysis project Ga0315336, IMG submission 204512) | Ammonia-oxidizing marine archaeal communities from Monterey Bay, California, United States - ASW #5 | ecosystem: Environmental > Aquatic > Marine > Intertidal zone | place: USA: California... | reverse complement strand
CCCGTACGACGACGTACAGACCGTGCTGGCGAACGGCTCCGCACAGCCGCTGTACGCGATTCTCGATTCAATTCAGGACCCCTACAACTTTGGCGCGATCTTGCGTTCTGCTGAAACCCTAGGCGTCGATGGAGTTTTCATCGGTTCGCAAAATCAAGTGAACGTCACCAGTCTCGTCGCGCGGAGCTCTGCCGGGGCCGTCAATCACATGGCCATCGCGCAAGTAGAATGTCTGGCCGAGCTCGCAGACATGCTCAAGCAGCTTGGTTCGTGCGTTGTCGCAGCGCACGAAGCGGGGTCCAAGCCGGTTTACGAATGTGATTTCACCTCAGGCTGTGCCATTGTCATCGGAAACGAAGGCCGTGGAATCAGCGACGATGTGCTCGCCGTCTGCGATCAACAGGTCGCTGTACCGCAGTACGGGCGGGTTGGCTCACTCAACGCGGCCGTCGCTGCGGGCATTTTGTTCTACGAGGCTGCTCGCCAGCGCGGTCTGTCCGGTGAACGTCGTCCGAGTTAGCGCGCGCCCGCGCGGAACGACCGCTGATTCATTTCACCGTGTGCTATTGTCTGTCTTCTGAAGACCCTGTTTGCTAGAAACCAAGCGAATGTCGGTTGTATTGCGAAACCCTCATAGTGTGTTGGCGGCCTTGCAAGCGCGTCCCCGCGACGTGTTGGAAGTCTGTGCGCCCGCACGCTCACCCGGCGACGCGTGGGAACACGTGCTTGATCTCGCCGGTTCGCAGCGCATTCAGGTGCGCCGCCGATCCGATCGAAGTGGCGGCGGCCGCCGCTCGAAAGCCGATGCCGCCAAACAGTCGGGCCGCACGACCGCCGCCGAGGCAACCGTCAAAAAGCATCCTGGAGTTGATCTCGACACATTGTTTCACGACGCGGGCGCGCGATCCGACGGAAAGGGCTTATGGCTCGCCCTGGATCATCTTCAAGACCCGCAGAACCTCGGTGCCGTGTTTCGCTCGGCCGCGTTCTTTGGCGTCGCTGGAATCGTGCTGACTCGGGAACGATCGGCGCCACTCAGCAGCACGGTTTATGACGTCGCCTGCGGTGGAGTCGAGGTCGTTCCGTTCTCGGTCTTGCCGAATCTGAGCCGAGCCGTCGAGCTGGCCAAGAAATCGGGGCTGTGGGTTCTGGGCACGTCGGAACACGCGGAAACGGACGTCTCTAGAATCGAGCGCGACCGGCCGTGGTTGCTCGTACTCGGAAACGAAGAACAGGGACTGCGCCGCCTGACCCAAGAAAAGTGCGACATGATCTGCCGCCTCTCGCCCCAAGGTCCCGTCACATCGCTCAACGTCTCCGCCGCCGCCAGTGTTCTGATCGCGAAACTGACCGGAGCCGTGTGAACACGGGTTCGTGCAGCAACGATGTGCAATCGATATCGAACGTGTCCGCCGCGGTGTTCAACAGGGAGCGAGCGATGGACTGCTTTCTTTGGAACGGTCGGCCATTCGAGGTTTGCCTTTCGCGGAACGACATCGGATATTCGGATGGTGAAACTCGAACAACAAGGAATGACCCGTGGCCAAATATCTTCTGACTGCCTTTTTCCTAATTGTGACGCCGGGTTTTGCAGAGGTACGACTGCCGAGAATACTCGACTCCCGCATGGTGCTTCAGCGAAATAGCGAGGTGAAGATCTGGGGCTGGGCCGACGCCGGCGAGACTGTCAGTGTCACAGGTGATTGGTTGGACACGAAGTCCAGCGCTCAAGCCGATGCAGACGGAAAATGGCAGGTCAACATCAGAACGGGGGAAGCAGGTGGACCGCATGTCGTGACCATCGCCGGAAAGAACCGTATCAATTTGGAAAATATTCTTTTCGGTGAGGTCTGGATCGCCTCGGGACAGTCCAACATGGAAATGCCGTTGACCAAAGTGTCCGCTGCCTACACGGGCATTAGGGACGCCGCGAAGGAGGTCGCGCACGCCAAGTACCCGCAGATTCGCTTGTTTCAGGCCGGAAACTTCAGCAGCAAGACCCCGCTCGACGACGTGGAAACCGGAATCAGCATGTACGGTATTCCGCCGTCGGACTGTAAGTGGCATCTGTGCGCACCTGAAACGATACCCACCTTTTCGTCAACCGCTTATTTTTTCGCTCGCGAGTTGCATACGCGGCTCAACGTCCCAATCGGAATCATCGATTCGTCTTGGGGTGGCACCTCGGCGGAAACTTGGACGCCAGCATCCGGATTGAAAGCATTAGGACTCACAGCAGAACTGGAACAAGCGACAACGCGCCCTCAAAAAGCGGATGAAAAAATCCCGACGCGGCTTTACAACGGCATGATCCATCCTCTGCGCAACTTCAGAATTGGAGGAGTCATCTGGTATCAGGGAGAAAGCAACGCGGGGCGGGCGAATCGTTATCGTGATCTCTTCTCCACCATGATCGGCAACTGGCGCGAGGCCTTCGGCTACGAGTTCCCCTTCTACTTTGTGCAGATTGCACCCTTCAACTACCGAGATCTGAATGCCGCCTTTCTTCGCGAGGCGCAATTGCAGACAATGTCCCTACCGAAGACGGGAATGGCAGTGACCATGGACATCGGAAATCTTGAAGACATCCATCCCAAAAACAAGCAAGAGGTGGGACGCCGTCTCGCTCTGTGGGCCTTGGCAAACGACTACGGCAAAGACATTGAGTTTTCGGGGCCCAAATATAGAGCGATCGCATTCGAGCACGGAAGGGTTCGTCTCACGTTCGATCATGTCGGGGGTGGCCTCGCGACGCGCGACGGAGAGGCGCCGAGTCATTTTGAGATCGCAGGCGATGACAAAGTCTTTCATCCGGCAACCGCCGCGATCGCGGGTGAGGACTTGATCGTATCATCCGATGAGGTGGCTGCACCCAAAGCGGTCCGTTACGGGTTCACGAGCCAGGCGACGCCCAACCTGATGAACGACGCCGGCTTACCCGCGAGTCCGTTTCGCACGGACCGCTGGTGAGGCTACTCCTGATGATTCGGGACGTCGTGCTTATGTGAAGTTCATGGCGCTGGCGCCCGGATACGTCTCCATCTGGTCCACTCGACTCGTGACGCGCTTTGATTTTCCGCACCACCGGTTGTGATAATTCGGTTGAGTGATTTGCGCTCGCATCGCGCCGGAAACGCAGATTGCCAATGCCGTGGGACATCCACACTCGGTCGCCTTGCGAGAGCGGTTCGTGAACATCTTCTGCCAATCGAGGCCGGCAGACGGGACAGACACGAATACGCTCTGTGTTCACGGCGCGCACCGTCGGTCGTTTTCCGCGAACAAGTGAAACCCTCGTTTTTTGCAGATGGCGCCAATCATTGACGACTGGGGGACGAACGCAGCCCGAATGGTCACGTTGCAAGTCGCGCTTCGGTAGCGGCGGACTCTCGTGGCTAGTAGACTCTAGAAGTGGCCCCAAAACGCTCTGGTGGGCCACGTTCGCCTTCGATTTGTAGCGACCAAATTCCACCACTACCGGGTTCTGAGACGGATTCTAGTGGCCCACGCCACTTGATTTTGGCAGTTGCGATTTCATGGTACGTCAGAAAGAGCAGACACTTTCTGACTCGATATGCCGTCACTCGACGCACATTTTCAAATGACCTGAGGTACTAGAAGCCGTTTCACGCCCCCACCATCGTCGTTGAATGATCATCGGCTCGTTGATAGCTACTGACCCTCCGAAAGCCAGTGCTCACCTGAACCAGCAAAGAAGGCCCCGTTCATGCCGAATCGTTCTTGTTTCGTGTTGCCTGCGTGTTTCGTTCTCGTTTCGTTCCCGCTGTGGCGGGCGACACAATCGGCTTGCGCAGCGGAACCAAGCAAACCCGCCGCCCTCGCCGACGAGATGATTCGCCTGCCGTTTGTCGAGCCGGACCAGGCTCCAAAAACGTTCGAACTGCAGCGAGATTTTTCGGTCGAACTTGTCGTGTCGGAACCGGCCATCGGTGATCCCGTCGATGCCTGTTTCGATGAATTCGGCCGCATGTATGTCGCCGAGATGCACGGATACCCTTATTCGTCCGAGCCGACGAAACTCTTTCCAAAAGGTGGCGGCAAGAAGGACGCGGGAATCATTCGGCTCCTACAGGACACAACGGGCGATGGGCGGATGGACCGCTCGGTCGTATTCGCCGACAAGATCAGTTGGGCGACGTCGGTTTGCTGTTGGCGGGGCGGCGTCTTCGTCGTCGCACCACCGCATGTGCATTACTTCAAGGATACCGACGGCGACGAACAGGCCGACGTTCGCGAGATTGTCTTCTCGGGGCTGAGCCGCGACAACGTACAGGGCCTGTCGAACAACCTGAAATGGGGACTCGATAATCGTATCTACTTTGCCGGCGGGACCAACGGCGGCAAACTCGAACATCGCGGAAAGGCGCTGGGCTCGTATAGCGGCCGCGACATTAGTTTCGATCCCCGGACCGAAGCGGTCGAATTTGTCTCCGGTGGCTCGCAGTTCGGCCATTCGAAGAATAATTGGGGTGACCGCTTTGTTTCCAGCAACAGCAACCACATCCAACACGTTGTGTATGAAAATCGGTACCTCGCGCGGAACCCGTATTTGGCAATCTCGGGAGTGCGGCGAACGATCGCTAAAGGGGGAGCGGCCGCGCCCGTCTTCAGAAAAAGCCCTCCCGAACCGTGGCGGATCGTCCGTACCCGGCGACGTGTCGCCGATCCGAAGTACAAGAACCTTCCGGCGACGGAACGCGTCGCAACCGGTTTTTTTACATCGGCGACCGGCGTGACGATCTACCGGGGCGATGCCTATCCAGAAGAGTTTCATGGCAACGCGTTCATTGGTGACGTGGGCGGGAACATGGTGCATCGTAAGACGATGACGCCTAAGGGAGCGAGTTTTGTCGCCGCCCGTGCCGACCAAAACATCGAGTTCCTGACATCAACCGACACTTGGTTTCGCCCGGTCAATTTTGTCAACGCGCCCGACGGCACGCTGCTGGTTCTCGACATGTATCGCGAGACGATCGAACATCCTTATTCGATCCCGGAAGACATCAAGGCTCATCTCGACCTCGAAAGCGGCGACAATCGCGGTCGCATCTGGCGACTTGTCTCACCCGGCATGAAACGGCGGCCCTTTGCCAACCTGGGGAACGACTCGGCCGAGCAGCTCGTCGCGCGGCTCGAATCGGACAGCGGATGGACGCGCGACACGGCACAACGTCTGCTCGTCGAACGCGGCGACAAATCCGCCGTGAGCGCACTCGAACAACTCGTACGGAGTTCACAAGAACCTCTCGCTCGTTTGCACGCCCTGTATTCGCTCGACGGGCTCGGCGAGCTCAAGGTGCCGACTCTTTTGATCGCGTTGGACGACGCCGACGCACATGTCCGCGAACATGCGATTCGACTGTGCGAGCAGTTCGCAGATCGAGACGAAGAGTTGATCGACTCACTATTGGCTCAGGCTGACGACGATGCGTATCGCGTTCGATACCAACTTGCTTACACGTTGGGCTCATTGCACGGCGAGAAGGCCGTCGAAGGTCTCAGACGTCTGGCTCCGTCCACAGCAGTCGACCGGGACATGCGGACGGCTTGGCTGACGTCGGTTGCCGACCGAACGACACGACTCTGCCTGGCACTTTTGAAAGACACATCGTTCATCGGCACGCCGCCGGCGATACCGCTGCTGGCCGAGTTGTATCGCATCGAGGCTTCGAAGAAGAAGACTGACGGCTCGCTCCGGCTCCTGACGGCCGTCGTCGCGAGCGAAGAACCGTTTCAGTTCAAACAACATTTGGTGAAAGCCTTGGGAGAGGGACTCAGCCGTCATGGCTCGTCAATCCCGAAGCTGGTCGCCGACGCGAAGGCCGATGAGCCGACGCGAAAGCGCATCCAGTCTCTGTTTAATGCAGCCGTTGAAACGATTCAGAATGACCGGGCGCCACTTGACGAACGCCGCGGCGCAATCGGACTGCTCGCATTCACGACTTTCGAAACAGCATCAAACACACTTTCCGATTTGCTCGACCCCGTATCGGCACCAGCGCTTCAGTTGGCCGCCGTCCAGGCGCTGGCCGAGCACGACCACGCCGACGTCGGCAAACAGCTCATCGGTGCATGGCGCGGGTTCAGCCCGACGCTGCGCGGCGAAGTGGTCGACGCGATGCTCTCACGCATCGGGCGAACGCAGATACTGTTGGCGAGCGTTGAATCGGGTCTCGTCAAGCGCGGTGAGATCAACAGAGACAAGAAGCAGTTGTTGGAAAACCATCCCAACGAAAAAGTCCGCATCCGTGCCCGCAAGCTGTTTGGCGCTGAAGTTTCGAGTGACCGCGCGAACGTCGTTTCGGTTTTTCAGAAGGCGCTTGAGTTGCAAGGAAGCACTGAGCGAGGCCAAAAGGTGTACGCGAAGCACTGCTCCGTCTGCCATAAACTGGGCGACGTCGGCCACCAGGTAGGCCCTGATTTGGCGTCGACCAAGAACAAATCGCCGCGAGACCTGTTAATCTCGATTCTCGACCCCAACCGCGAAGCTCAACCGACGTACACAACGTACACCGTCGTGACCGAAGCCGGCAAGTTGTACAACGGCATCATTGCCAGCGAAACCGCCGGCAGCATCACGCTTCGCCGCGCGGAAGGGAAGCAAGACGTGATTCTGCGGGAGAACATTGGCTCGCTGGTCTCCAACGGCATATCGCTGATGCCCAACGGCTTGGAGAAAGAGGTTACGGTCGAACAGATGGCCGATTTGATCGAGTTCGTGAAGTCGATCAAGCCTGCCGAAAAAAAGACACCGTAGAATGTGTCGGAGAATCTGATTGGCTGCCGCGGAATCGCTTGAATTGTGATCTCGGCCGTGTTTTGTTCGCCGGGATTTCAGGCTTAATTTCGTGAGTGGTCTCAGAGCGGCCCCATTGCTTGAGAGTTCCCGGACCGTCGGATAAGGTGGTAGCAGAGGCGAACGACGACGCGCTCGCCGGAAACGTATCAACATTGCATTTTATCTGCGGAGATACAGACGATGAAAAAGCTCGGAATATCCCTATCGGCATTGGCTGCCGCGTTGTTGATGTCGGCGACCGTATTCGTGCAGGCGGTCGATGCAGACGAAGAGGGTTGGACCAGCCTGTTCAACGGCAAAAACTTGGACGGTTGGAAAATGGGTGACGCCGATCAAGGCAAATGGACGGTCAAAGAGGGCAAGATCGTCGCCCAAGGGCCACGGTCACACATCTTCACCGACAAGAACTTCAAGAATTTCGAATTCAAGGCGGAGGTGATGACCACCCCCGGCAGCAACAGCGGCATCTACTTTCACACCAAGTATCTGAAGTCGGGCTGGCCGGAACAGGGGCACGAATCGCAGGTCAATGTGACCCACGGCGACCCCGTGAAGACCGGCAGCTTGTACCATTACGTCAAGCTGTTCGAGACGCCCGCTGAGGACAACAAGTGGTGGGAGCATCACATCATCGTGCGAGGAAAGCATCTCATCACGAAGATCAACGGCAAGGTCGTACTCGATTACACCGAACCCGAAGGCGCAGCCGGTGCAAAAGTGATCAACGAAGGTTGCTTCGCGCTCCAGGCTCACGACCCTAAAAGCATCACTTATTACCGCAACATTCGAGTCAAGAAACTCGAGGACTAGACGATGACTCGTCTTGCTGTGGCGACGGCAGACGCGACTGAGGCTGAAATTCGAGCATTTGAGTCGCTGCAGTTTCGTCAAACGCACTCGAGCGATTTGTCTATTCCGAAGTCTGCAAGCCTCTGGAATTTCTGTTCCAGAGGCTTGTTTCGTCTCGTGCCGACTCAGACAATGGCGACGTACAGCGGTGGTCTATGAAGCTTGGCTACAACACCAACGGATTGGCCCATCATCACTGGCGGCAAGGCATCGAACTGCTGTCCGAATTCGGTTACCGCAGTGTGGCCCTCACAATCGATCACAATTGCCTCGACCCGTTCTCGTCAGACTTGGGTCAGCAAGTCCACGAAATGAAAGCTCTTCTCGAACGTCTCGACATGACATCCGTCATCGAGACGGGCGCCCGCTACCTGTTGAACCCGCGCGTCAAGCATGAGCCGACGCTTATGAGCGGCACCGCCGCCGAGCAAAACGTTCGCATCGATTTCCTCAAGCGCGCGGTCGACATCGCGGCAGAACTCGGCTCCGAAGCGGTCTCGTTTTGGTCGGGAATTCTTCGTGAGCCGCTCGGACGGCAAACAGCACTCGACCGGCTCGTAGGCGGCTGCGAGGATGTGACCGAGCATGCGGCGAAGCGCGAGATCAACCTCGCCTTTGAGCCCGAGCCGGGTATGTTCATTGAAACGATGGAGCAATATCAACAATTGCTCGACCGAATCGATGCGCCGCATTTTGGTTTGACGCTCGACATCGGCCACCTGCACTGTGTCGAATCAGCACCGATCCCCCAACACTTGCGGCGATGGTCGAGGTGGTTGTTCAACGTTCATATCGAAGACATGTGTCAGAGCGTGCACGAACACCTGCGATTCGGTGCGGGGGAGATCGATTTCCCGCCAGTGTTATCGACGCTGGTCGAGATCGGCTACACTGGTTCGGTGAATGTTGAACTCAGCCGGCATAGCCACATGGCGCCGGAGGTCGTTCGCGAGTCGATGGATTTCTTATCGAATCTCTTAAGGGAATGCGGTGCCGATGCACACACACGTCGTTCTGTTGTCGATCCCGGGGCTGCGGAGTCGTGACTTGGCGTCGATGCCCCGCTTGGCGGCGCTGGCTCAACAGGGCCGGCAAATTTCGCTGGCTCCGTCGTTTCCTTGCGTCACCTGCTCGGTGCAGGCCAACCTGACGACGGGCGTCGGTCCAGAGCAGCATGGCGTCATTGGCAACGGCTTCTACTGGCGCGATACCGGTGAGGTCGAGATGTGGACGGCGTGGAATGAAGTCATTCAGGCTCCACAGATCTGGGACCGGTTGCACGAGCACGATGCGAAGCTGACTTCGGCTGTTTGGTTTCCGTTGTTGAGTAAGGGCGCAAGGGCCGACTATGTCTGCGTTTTCGCTCCCATCCACAACCCTGATGGCAGCGAGTCGTTGTGGTGCTACACCGTTCCACAGGAACTCTATGGTGAGTTGTTGGCTGAGTTGGGACATTTTCCGGTCGTGAATTTCTGGGGTCCTCTTTCCAGCATCAAGAGCACCGACTGGATCATCGATTCCGCCAACATTGCAGCGGAACGATTCGCACCGCGGTTTTCGTACATCTACTTGCCGCACCTCGACTACGCCGCTCAGAAATTTGGCCCGGAGAGCCCACAGGCGACCGCAGCGCTGGGCGAGATGGACGCTTCGATCGGCCGACTCATCGACGGATACGAAAACGCAGGAATTACCGACGCCCTATGGTTGGCGGCGGGCGAGTACACGATCACGCCGGTGTCGGGCGTGGGATATCCCAATCGCACGCTGCGCGACGCCGGGTACTTGGCTCTTGCCGATGAAGACGGGCGGGAGCAGCTCGTGGCCTCTGAAAGCCGAGCCTGGGCGCTGGCCGATCACCAACTGGCCCATGTCTTCGTTCGCGACCCGGGAGACGTTGCCGCCGTGGCTGCGTTGTTCGAGGGTGGCAAAAACGTGGAGCACGTGCTGGTCGCTGACGAGCGAGAGAAATTCGGCATCGATCACGGACGGGCGGGTGAGGTCGTCCTGATCGCGAAGCCGGATCGTTGGTTCGCCTACTACTGGTGGTACGACGATGACAAGGCACCGCTCTACGCTCGAACGGTCGACATCCATCGCAAACCGGGCTTCGACCCAGTCGAGATGTTTATCGAAATGCCCGCGAAGGCGACGCCGCTGGACGCGAGCCTGATACAAGGTTCACACGGATATCCTAGCACCGACCCCGAGCGGCAGAGCGTATTGATTTGTTCGGACGATCGAGCTCTCGAGCATGTCGAGAACGACGTTCTGCGCGACGTCGACGTTGCCGAAATCGTACTGAGAAACTTCGGAGTACCGGTATGATGTTTTTCGTTACTTTTGCCGAGGACTAATTCATGGACAGTTTTTGGGAAGGTGGCGAGGAGGCTTACCACAAAGGGTTGTGCGGCAAGATCACCGAGCTTGAGAAGGAGCTCGCCGATGAAACGTCAACGATCGACCGGGATGAATCTCTCGCTCGGCTAACGAAGCTCAAGGCTGAGCTGGATGATCTTGGACGCTCGTGGGGGAAAATACTGTTTTGAATTTGTCACCCTTCGGTGGAAGTGCCTGCCGGTTGATGCTTCCGGGTCTTAGACAGCTCAATGTGCGCTGATTGCCGACATCAACATGTCCGACCTCCGAGAGCCCGACGCCGACTTCCATCATCCTGCCGGGGCGTCACGACCGTCACGACACGTGCTACCGTCGTACTCGTCGCTGAAATCACCTCGACTTTTTGCAGCCCGCGGCGACCGATACGGCCGACACACGGTTGCTTCACCATGCCAACGTCTCCGCAGACAGATGCCTCGAACGAAATAGGTTGGCGAGGTTATCGGTGACGCAGCGTGTTGTATCGGTCACACGGATTGTTTAGGCGTCTCGGTGGCATGAAACGGTCGATCGGGTGAATTCCCCGTCTCCCCCACACATTTGGACACTAGACTTCCACTAGACACGCCGCTCATTCGACGACCGGCCGTCGTTAGTTGTCATACTCCTGCCGATCGTATTGAACGTGCCGACATCATGAGTCGACGTCCAGAAGGCCTGTCGCACCGAACGATACCGAGAGGGTGGCGCCATACTGAGTCGAGTGGATTGCTCGATGCCGTCATTCGTAAGGTCTTGCCACAGGGAACCAGCGAAATGACATAGATCGCGTCGCTGGAAATCGCGCCGCGCAAATGAAAAAACCGTCGGCCCTCGCCGCCACTCATAGAACACTATGTCCAGTCCGGTTGAGAAAACATTCCAAGCTCTCGCGACGACCGCCAATCCACACGCGGCCGATACGCTGATTGCTGCGCTGGGTATCGACGACGAGCACATTCGGGCATCCGCCGTCAAAGCTCTGTTGAGACGGCGTGGTACGAAAGGGCTGGTCGAAGTTATCCGCCGGCTCAGTGATCTGCCTGAAGAGGCGCTTGCCGCTATTCACACAGATCATCGAAACATCGCGACGCCCCTCAAACAGAGCCTATTGCATGGTGATACCGAGCTCCGCCAGAATGCGCTCGCACTCGTACGTGAAGCAGAGATGTACGATCAGGTCGGCGCCCTTGCCGAGTTGTTGACAGACGAAAGCAATGAACTGCACGAACTCGCAGCACAGACGCTTACACATTTGGTCAATCGTCTCTACGAACACTGCACGTACGCCAAAGAGACCAAGTCCAGCGGCAAGTATCTGCGTGACGCGCCACGCGTGAAGCTCGCCTTCTTGACCGAATTGGACAAGGCCTGTACGAGATTCGATGAACTTGTTCATCCTGAGGAATTAGTGGAAGGAATCCTCACTCTCGGAGATCCCGCCAACTTCGCGGTCAAAAAGGCGCTCACGCAGGCTCCTCCCGCGTGCCGCGAGATCGCCAGCGGAATGCTGATGACGAGCACTCATCCCGGACTGATGCAGCTCGTTCTGGACTGCATGTCGACGAAATATCCGTTTGCAGTCGCCATCCAAGCCATCGCCCGGCGCGTCGACCCGGAATTCGTCTGCCATTTGCTTCGCTCGTTCCCCAAACAACTCTCTCCGATACAGCAGGCCAACTTTCGGCAAATCGAATCGCTTGCGTGGATTCAAGCCGACGCGCTGGCGCTTGAGACGATTCCCGAAGCATTGCAGTCTTCATTGATGGATTTCGTAGCCGCCACCGGCCTATCGTCCCGCGACAAGCTTGTGGTGCAGGAATGGCTGGTTCGTCACGGCACTCAGAGTGGACGATTGTCAGCCGTTGAAGTCCTTTCGCAACTCGACAACGACGAAGTTCAGGACATTGTTCGAGGCGGCCTGGATTCAGATGACCCGAACGTCCAAGCCTGGGCAACCGCGCAACTCAGATCGCGGGAGGTTCCTGAAACATTCAAAATGCTCATCGATCGACTCGATAGTACGCTGCCGGCAGTTCGTGACGCCGCGCGGCGGGAGCTGGAGAGCTTCGACTTGCACATGGTACTCGATCTGTTTGAGGAACTCGACCCGATCGTATGTCGGAAAGCAGGCGAGCTCATTCAGAAGATCGATCCTGATTGCACCACAAAGCTGCTGCAGGAAATTACGTCACCGATCTGCCGACGACGAATCCGTGCAGCGCGGGCGGCGCTGGCGACGGGCTTACATCTGCAAATTGAACCGGCCGTGATCGCCATGCTCGACGACGAAGACGCGCTGGTTCGCCAAATCGCCGTAGAAACCCTCGGTCGCCATCGAACCGAAGAAGCACTTCTCGCAATCACGAGGATGTTCGACGACCCGAGCCAGCGTGTTCGCGAGAAAGCTTCCAAGGCGCTCGAAAGGCTGAAGCAGCCAACCTAGTCCGCCGACGTCGTCAATCAGCAAGACGAAGTATCGTTCTGCTGCGGCGACTTACGACGCAATAGAAGTGCAAATACGAGCATCTGAGTCGTCACAGATTCATGTGGCGGCTTCGACTCAAATATATAGTGAAACGGTAGCATCGATGTACGCGTTTTCTTGCCTGTTGGCCAACGTAGAATCCTATCGCTCGGCATCAAATTACATGCAGCGATCTGGTTCGGCTGTGGATGTTGTCTTTATTGTCGGCGTGCTGCTGGGGATCGCCGCGTTGGCGGCCGGGCTGCATTTTTGGGACAAGCATCGCAAGAAACTCCGCGGCTCCGGCGGAACGAGCGGATCGTTGCTGACCGAGTTGGCCGAAGCACACGGCTTGAGTCGGTCTGAGCGCACGATGCTCACGCAAGGCGCGACGGCTCATCATCTGGACGAGCCAGCGCTCCTCTTTGTCGATCCTTCGATATTGCAGTCACTGTCGAATCCGGGTCGCGCTCACGCCAAGGCGTACGCATCTCTGATGCGAAAGATTTTCGGCCAGCGTGAGAATTCGTGACGCCCATGAGCGGACGAACCCGTTGATGCCTTGAGCGCTCACGCACATGTCACGTGAGAACGTTCCATGTTCTCGACACGAGTATCTGCTTTCAGGACGCTGTCGCGCCATCCATCTGCGCAGCCCGCGGCGCCCTCACAATCACCGCGCGCTGTCTCGCCTCACCGAACCGGGCCGCTGCTGCGGTCGGCCTCTGCAAGTCGGCAGTACGAGGGTTCTCCGCTTAACGCGTCGGCTGGGGTTGCCGTGAACCGTTTGGTCTGCCAGAATTCCACCAATCGGAGGCATGAACGGCACGGTGTGACTCTGCGTCGATGTTGACGAACAGGCTTGTCCGAGCCGTGCTAGATGCTTCGCCAAAAAACGCGGAAACAAAATTCTTAATACGGATTGATCGCGCCTGGAACGACCGGGCGGCGGACGCTGCTAACGAGGATGACACAATCATGAGCCGTACCAAGCCCCCGCTTCACGATCTGATTGCGTTCATGCTCGGCGCGTGCTGCCTTTTCGGCGCGGGATGTTCGAACTCGAAGCCGGATGCCGGAGGTTCGGGCTCCAGTGCGAACAACGGTGGCACTGGTTCAGGGGGCGAAAGTGCGTCCGGTCATTCAGCGAGTGACAGCGGTTCTTGGGAGGGCTTCCCCGATGTCCCCTATGTCGCCGTCATGGAAGACGTCGACGGCATCCCAATACCGCGTCTAGACGTCCAATCGCAAGACTTAGAAATCGGTGGTGAGATTCCCGCCGACGTTGGCAACGAGCACGCAACTCAACATCCGGGCGATCCGGTTACCGGTGGTGAGCTGATCATTCGCGCATCGGTCGAGCCGAAGTCGATGAACCCCATCGTCGAGACGTCGGCCATCCAGACGTACATCTTTGAGTACGTCGAAAAGCCGTTGGCGTGGCGAAATCGGGAAACGCTGGAATACGAGCCGGACATCGCCCAGCGGTGGGTGGCCGAAGATTCGGTGAAGTTGGCTCCGACCTATCCAGGGTTCGAACGGCAAATCGTGTTCGGCAGCGGCGAGCCGGCCGGCCAACTCGAGGTGACGTACGAGTCGGCGGAGCCCGATGACAAGGACGACCCGGTCTTGAAGTTCGCCACGTTCGACGAGCAGGGCAAGCCGATTGGAGGCGTATGGGTCGGTTTATTCCCCAAGGGGAAAATTTCCGGTGCACCAGCCAACGGCTACCATTATTGGAGCGATGCCGACGGAGCACTCGAAATCTCTGGCATTTTTTCCGGAACGTACACTGTTCGCGTGGGCGCTGAACTGTTCGGTAAAACCACTCGCAACGAGGACGGCTCGCTGGACGTTAAGCCTGAAACGCCGGAAAACCCATTGTCGGACGCGCTTTCGTCGAGCGGTGAAGACTCTTTGACCTTGGCCGCAGACCAATGGGTCGACGTTCAAGAACAAACGATCTACACGTTCTTTCTAAGTTCCGACGTCACGTGGTCGGATGGACAACCGTTTACGGCGAAGGACCTCGAGTTTGCGCACGCCGTCATCAACAACCCGTACGTCGATGGCGAGTCGATACGGGTTTATTACCAGGACTTGATATCATGTGTCGGCCTGGATGAGCACACCGTTCGCATGCGCTACCGGCAGCAGTATTTCCAATCATTTCAATTCACGGCGGAGTTGGGGCTATACACTCCACCCTGGCATCTGTTCGAGGGTTTTTTCAAGGAACAGGGTAAGACGCTGACCCTGGAAAAACTGACATCCGAAGAAGAACAAGCGCAGGGCAAAGTGAGCGTCCACGGGCAGGTTTTCGGTAAGTTCTTCAACACCGACCAGCGTTATAATCAATCACCGCTGGGCACGGGACCGTACGTGATTGAGGACTGGGTGCGTGCCGATCGCATCGTACTTCGTCGCCGGGACGACCACTGGGACTCCGCGCGAGCCGGCTACCTCGACCGATTGATTTTCAAATTCGTCGTTGACAACGTAACCGCGATGCAGGCGCTCAAGGCGGGCGAAATCGACTTCTTCTACCGGATGGGAGCCGAGCAGTATTTTGAAGACCTGGCCGGCCCGCCAGACTGGATCAAGGGCAAGTATGTCAAGGCCGAGTGGTTCAGCCCTTCATTCGGGTACGTGGGCTGGAACATGCTCAGGCCGCTGTTCCAAGATCGGCGGGTTCGAATCGCATTGAGCCTGCTGTTTGACCGCCAGGAATTTATTGATAAAAAGCTGCACGGTTCCGCCATACCAATTTCCGGAAGTCAGTACTACTTCGGCCCCGGTTACGATCACACGGTCAAGCCGCTCGGGCATGACCAGGAGACGGCCCGCGATCTGCTCGCCGACGCTGGCTGGGTCGACACCGACAACGACGGTGTGCTCGATAAAGACGGCAAGAATTTTGAGTTTACGTATCTCATGCCGCCGGGAAGTTCGCTGGCCGACGAACGTGCCGCACTCATTCAGAAGTCGTTCAAACAAGCCGGCATTCAAATGGAGATTCGCCGACTCGAGTGGGCGTCATTTATCGACAAGATTAAATCGAAGGACTTCGACGTCTGCAATCTGGGTTGGGCCACAGACCCGGAAAGCGACCCCTTTCAGATCTGGCACGGCTCGCAGGCTGGGGCTGATAAACGGGGGAGCAACCATGTTTCGTTTTCGAACACCCAAGCGGATGCTTTGATCGAACTACTGCGGGTGACGCTCGACGATGAGGAAAGGCAGCGCGTGCATTGGTCGTTCCAGCGGATTCTTGATCGCGAACAGCCATATCTGTTTCTTTACACCGCCAAAGAGTTTGGCGCGTATCACCAGCGATTTCAGGGTGTGAAGTGGTATCGAGTTCGTCCAGGTTTCGACCTGAGCAAATGGTACGTACCGAAGGGCCAACAGAAACCGTGACGGCGGTCTCGCTTCTTGAGCATGACGCTGCGGCGCACGTCGATGCTCACCGGGTTTGATTTACCTCGCAGTACGCACGCAGAACGGACCCGCTCGCCGAGCCAAAGACTTCATCGGACGGATCGACAGTGATTGAGTACCTGGTCAAGCGGCTCTTCATCATGGTTCCGACATTGTTTGGAATCGTGATTATCTCGTTCGCCATCATCAAAATGGCGCCGGGCGACCCGGCGGCTCAGAAATTTGGTGGCGTGGGACAGGCCACGGGTGGAATGGATGCCCAGCGTGGTACCGAAGCCGCCGAAAAACGGTTTCGGGAAAAGTTTCACCTCGACGATCCACTGCCAACTCAGTTTGCTTACTTCTTGAAGCGGCTGGTAAATTTCCGCACCGACCTGATCTATTTCCAACAGGAAAAACCGATCTGGGACGACCTGGTTGATGCAATCAAGGTCACCGTTTCGATCAACCTGATTGTCTTCGTGTTGATCTACGTGTTCGCGGTGCCGATCGGAATTCTCAGCGCGACGTATCCGCGCTCCTGGGGCGACCGGACGACGACGGTTGGCTTGTTCATTCTTTACAGTCTGCCCTCATTCTGGACCGCTGAGATGCTGCGGATCTGGTTCGGGAGCAAGGACCAATTGATCTCGTTTCCCATCATGGGTTTGCACAGTAACGACGCGGCGGACCTGTCGTCGGGTGCCTGGTTTTGGGATATGGTCCTGCACTTGATTTTGCCAGTGATCTGCATGACGTACGGCGGATTGGCCTACATCAGCCGTCAGATGAGGGCTGGAATGCTCGAGGTCATTCGGCAGGACTACATCCGCACTGCTGAGGCCAAAGGTGCTGGAAAGGCACGCGTCGTACTCATTCATGCCCTACGAAACGGACTGTTCCCGATCATTACGTTGTTCGCCTCGCTGTTGCCGTTCCTCATCGGCGGCAGCGTGATCATCGAAACGATCTTCAATATTCCAGGAATGGGCCGCTTCGCGTTCGACGGCGTGTTGAGGCGCGAGTACGACGTCGTCATGACCACGCTGATGCTTTCGGCCGTGCTGACGCTATTTGGAATTCTCGTGGCGGACATCCTGTATGTGTTGGTCAACCCACAAGTAACATTTCGAAATCGGAGCTAACGGCACTTGGCTGACGATTCCTCAACGACAAATGCTCCGTCGCACTCGAATGAGCCGACTAAGATGGCCAAACGTGTGGTGCCGCGCAGTCAGACGCAGTGGGCGCTGATCGGGCGCGAGTTTCGCCGACGCCGGCTTGCCGTGCTGGCAGCCATCGTCGTCTTTTTCTTAATCAGTACCTGCGTTCTTGCGCCTTTCCTGGCGAACGACCGCCCGCTTTACTACGAAGGATACAACCGCTTCGAGTACCGGGAAGCAGCACGAACGCTCGGCGTGTTGACTAACAAAGCTGCCACGTCAGCAACATCTGAGGACTCGGCAGAAACGTCCGACAATCCGTCAACGCTCCGAAAATCGATCGGCCTGCAGATTCGACTCATGTCGCGCGCCTTGGAAGCGGAACGTGCCGCCGAGCTACGCGAGGTCGGTGCGCGAATTGCCGCGATTTTATCGGCCGACGCGATTGATGCCGCAGCGGCGACCGAACTCAAGTCGATGCGTGTCGATTTGCGAAAGCGGTTTGCCGCGCGAAATGTGAAGTTCGTCAGCCACGGGCATTGGCCCGTGTTTGCGACGCTCGATTGGCTCGACATCGGGCTCGTTGTGCTGATCGGCTCGTTCGTTGTGTTTTCGTCGATACGTTGGCTGGCTCGGAATTATTTCGAAAGACATCGCCGAGCGCGTTCGCTGTTACCGGTCTACGTCGCTCTGCTTCCGGTGCTAGCGGCGGCGGTCGCGTGGTTTGCAATCACGCCACGCGTCGACCGGACGAATTACAAATCCGGTGTTCGCGATAGCGACACGCAAGCTATCGATCGCGCCGCCGTCGTGTATCAGAGCGTTGTCTGGCCGATCATTCCCTACGGTCTCGACGAAGACAACCTCGACGCGAAGTATCTCAAACCTACGTTTTTCGCTGATGAGCCGAACGACAAGCTGAACGAAACGCCGACGCCAACGCGAGCGTGGGACACGCCGCATTGGCTAGGCACCGATGGAATCGGGCGGGATATCCTCTGCCGAATGATTTGGGGCGGCCGCGTGAGCCTCGCCGTCGGCCTTGTCGCAGTGTCCATTTACGTGACCGTCGGAATCGTTGTCGGCTCGATCGCCGGATACTTTCGAGGCACGTGCGATCTGATCATATCGCGGCTGATTGAAATTGTGATTTGCTTTCCCAGTTTCTTCTTGATCTTGATGATCGTCG
>Ga0315336_1004025_pt1 | contig 18290 bp, 16 predicted proteins | sample ASW5metaG_FD_204512 | JGI IMG/M metagenome (GOLD analysis project Ga0315336, IMG submission 204512) | Ammonia-oxidizing marine archaeal communities from Monterey Bay, California, United States - ASW #5 | ecosystem: Environmental > Aquatic > Marine > Intertidal zone | place: USA: California... | reverse complement strand
GAGCATGTCCCGGCCGATGTTGTCGGTACCGAAAACAAACTTGTCTGACCATAGTTCATATGAGGATCCAACAATCGCGGTTTCTCCATACGGCGCAAGCAGCGGCGCAAACAAGGCAACAAAGGCATAAGCCAGAATTGCGAGAACGCCAACCTTGGCGCTGAGAGGGGCTGTCCAGAACAGTTTTAGCATCGCTGGACTCGGTTAGCGGGGGTGCAACAGCCGGGGGTTGGAAACAATCGACACAATATCGGCTAGTAAGTTGAGCAAGATATAGACCGCCGCAAAGATGATCGCACAAGCCTGAACTACGGGCAGATCTCGCTTGGCTACGCTGTCTACCAATAGTTGGCCAAGGCCGGGGTAAACGAACACTACCTCCACCACCACAACCCCCACCACCAGATAAGCCAGATTAAGGGCGATCACATTCACAATCGGCCCCCAGGCATTGGGAAGTGCATGATAAACAATCACCCGAAACGGCCGTGTTCCCTTAAGGCGCGCCATCTCGATGTATGGACTTGAGAGCAGATTGATAATTGCTGCGCGCGTCATCCGCAGCATATGTGCGAGCACCACCAAGGTAAGCGTCAATGCCGGGAGAATCGTCCGAAACAACTGATCTCCAAACGCAAGGTTGGTACTGACATTAGAAATACCGGGAAATATCCCAGCTTTTACAGAAAGAAACAGAATCAGGATGTAAGCAACAAAGAACTCAGGAAATGAGATCGAGGTCAGCGTCGTCAGATTAACGATCCGGTCGAAAATACTGTTTCGATACAACGCCGCCAGCAGCCCCAAAAGCAGCGCCAACGGCACAGCGAACGCCGCCGCCAAGCCGCCCAAGAACAACGTATTGGAAAGACGGGTTCCAACAAACTCGGAGATATCTCGCTTGCTCGCAAGAGACTGGCCGAGATCACCTTTGAAAATCCCACCAAGCCATTCGAAGTAGCGAATATGTGCGGGCCGATCCAGACCGATCTCTTTTCTGAACGCGGCAACGGTCTCAGGGGTTGCAGACTGCCCCAGCATCGCCTGAGTGATATCGCCGGGCAGCAATTCCACCACGAAAGCGATAATCAGCGACACGGCAAACAGTGTCAGTAACCCCAACCCTAAACGCTGGAGAATAATTCTTGTTAATGATGACACTTGACCACCCTGAAGGGTCTCAGATCTGCCCTTGCAACGGACCTAATACCCAAAACCCTGGCGAGGCGTCCACCCCGCCAGGGTTACTCGGGTTATCGACCAACAACTCTAATCAGGCAAACCACCAGCGTTCAGCCGCTTTACAACCATCTAACTCCCAGTTACCACCAATCACATCAGGATGGCGAACCTTGTCGTTGGTTGCAAAGATGTCCTGCAAGAAGAGCGGGAGCACGGTAGCACCGTCATTATGGACAATCTGCTGCATCTCTACATAGATCGCTCGGCGTTTGGAGGGATCAGTTTCGACCCGTCCCTGCAGAAGCAGATCATCGAACTGGGCATTTTTCCAGTAGGTGTCGTTCCAGGCGGCCTCTCCCCAGTAAACCGTGGAGAACATCATGTTCTCCGTGGGACGACCTGACCAGTAACACGCCGAAAACGGCTTTTTCATCCAGACGTTCGACCAGTAACCATCATCTGGCTCACGAACCACCTCAACATTGATACCTGCCGGTCGCGCGGTCTCGGCCATCATCTGGCCGGCGTCAACTGAGCCACCGAAGCCTGTTTCTGCCGCGTGGAACTGGACATTGAGGCTGTCAAAGCCCGCTTTCTTCAGGTGATACTTAGCTTTGTCCGGATCGTAGCCACGCTGGGGCAGCTCATCAGTGGTAGCACGATAAACATTAGCCGGGCCAATGGGGTTATCGTTACCCAACTCGCCATATCCGCGTGCGACCACCTGGAGCCACTGCTCCCGGTCGATGATGTACTTCATGGCTGTCCGGACGTCGTTATTATCAAACGGCGCCACGTTGGTCAGCATCGGAAGCGTAACCTGCTTGTTACCTTTGGTGACATCGACCACGATACCTGGCTGACGCTTGAGCAGGTCAGCAGTCTTAGGCGCTACGTTGTTCATCGCGTCAAGCTCACCCGTGCGCAGGGCATTTTCCCGAGCTGAGGAATCAGCGATCTGGAGTGTCTCCACTTCATCAAAGAAACGTCGGTTGGGCTTCCAGTAGTTGGGGTTAGCTTTAGTCAGGGTACGTACACCCGGCTCGTGCTCAACCAGAGAAAAGCCGCCTGTGCCTGTGCCAGATTGCCAGTCGACGGTGCCGTCTCCGTTAGAGGGGCAGATCAATATGTGATAGTCGGTGAGGATGAAGGGGAAGTCAGCATCGCCGCCTGACAGTTCCACCACGACTCCGTATTTACCATCCGCTTTGACTGACGTTACGGCGCCCAACTGACCTTTGGCTGCAGATTTTGAATCTTCGCCCAAATGATGATTAAGGGAATCAACGACGTCCTCAGACGTCAGTGATTTGCCGTTGTGAAATTCGACACCTTGGCGGACCTTGAAGTTCCAGGTCTTCGCGCCATTGCTACCCTCCCAGCTTTCTGCAAGTTCCGGTACGAGCTCCCCTGAGGGCGCGACCTCGGTCAGGTTGTTACGCAACTGGCCGAACTGCACGTTCAACATGTAGTGGTCGAGAATCTGGCCCGGATCCAGCACATCGCTGGTGGCACCACCCGTCACACCCTGGCGAAAACGTCCACCCTGCTTGGGTGCCGCCATTGCGCTTTGCATATAAAGACCGGGTGCCATCGCACCGAGGCCCATGGCGGAAACGCGCGAAAGAAATTCACGTCGACTCATACTGCCCTTGGACACCTTGGTTTGCAGGCGGTTGAGTTCTTTTTGCTGTCTGCTATACATACGCTTTCATCCTCCGTAATTAGGTCAAATACTGTCGTTTTTAGACAAAATCTACTCTTCCCCAGATCAAGGGGCTGAGGGGAAACTAACCCGCAATATCCTTGCTGTCAACGAGGATTTGGGGCAGATAGAATGCTTTGGGCCGGGTGGGACTCAACCCACATCTAATATAGGCAACCCAGTCATGGACAAACCCTCTCGAACTGCTGTTCCTGAAGCCGGCGCGCCAATCGAGGTTCCGGTAATGTATGCTTGGCCGCCAAGGCCGTTAGCGGCTTTGCGATGGATTCTTGCAGGATGGCTGCTTCCCTGGTGGGGATGTTTCGCATTATTGGCCGTCTCATGCTGGTACTTCTTCACACCAGATCTTGCGTCGATGAAGGTACTGTCCTGGGAGTGGATGTCTCTAATCTGGCTGCGTAACGCGGTACTGCTTACCCTCTTCGCGGCGCCCCTGCACTGGTGGCTTTATACCCGGCAGGGCCAACAAGATGAAACCAAACTGAACAAAACGTGGCAGCCCAGGAACTCGTCCCGCTTTTTATTCAACTCACAGCTTAAAGACAATGTTTTCTGGTCCCTGGTCAGCGGCGTGACGATCTGGACGTTCTTTGAGTCGATTACCTTCTGGCTGTACGCCAATGGCTACGTGCAGGTAGTTCAATGGAAAGGATCAGAGCTGACCATCCTGGCTCTGGGAATTGTGACCGTTTTCTGGAGTCCATTACATTTTTACTTCATCCATCGACTGCTGCACTGGCGCCCGCTTTACCGCCTTGCGCATGCGCTGCATCACAAGAACAACAACCCGCAACCCTGGTCAGGAATTTCCATGCACCCCATAGAACACGTGATCTATTTTTCTGCCTTCGTGCTCTTCTGGTTTATTCCAGTCCATCCGGTGCTGATTATTCTGCTTGGATTTATACAGGGGATTTCGCCGGCAATCTCTCATTCTGGATTCCAGGAAGTCAGATTAGGCAAGCATCTTAGAATTGCCTCAGGAGACCCCTTTCATCAGATACATCACAAGTACTATGAAGTGAACTACGGGAATAAGCCTTTACCTTTCGACAAACTCTTTGGGTCATGGCATGACGGTACGATAGAAGCCAAGGCTGCTTTTCGTGCACGGCGCTCGCAGTTACATAACGGTTAGTGGTAGGAGCCTGCGGCTAATCTGTCGACGTATTTGCTACCCTAGCGAAAAGATGCCTCACGCCTTCTAGTGCAGCCGACTGAACATCGGGATGTGTCGGGCGAGCCGGGTAAATAGCGTGAGCAGGCCGTATCCACACGGGAGCATCCGACACCAGTCGGACTGCACCAGAGACGATAAGCGTCCGGGCGGACCTCTCCACTACATATGCACTGCAAGGTTCTTGAGTGAGCATAATCCGCGCCGTATCTATGAATTCCGCATGCACGCGACACTTCGGCTTGCTTTCAACAACAAAGCGGCGGTGCTCCTCGTCGAATGCCTCGTCCCACCCAATGGAGATGTAATTTTCTCGCCAATCAGCAACGTCTTCAAAGCTCGTTACCAACACGAGGCGCTCCGTGAAGAGGGGTTCAAATATCACACCGTTAGTTACCTGGTATTGATACCCAACAGCAAGATCCAGTTGGCCATTTGCAATCTCTCTTGTAGCAATCATTGAGTAGCCGCAATCGATCGAAAGCGAAACGTCCGGTACAGTCTGATTCATCCAGTGCAACCAGTCGGGGACAAGCTCGTCCAGTAACAAGAACTGACTCATAAAACGGTAATGAGCGCGATAACTGGTTGCTCGACGTGCAACCTCTCGACCCTGCTCAATCGTGTCGATAGCGTTTCGCGCATAGTCAATGAAGCGCTCACCCTGTTCCGTAAGTTTGGCGCCCCGACGATGCCGATGAAAAACAGAAAACCCCAGGTAGTCCTCTAACCCCTTTATTCGACTTGTTACTGCTGCTTGCGTGACGCAAAGCTCATCTGCCGCCCGGCGAAAACTTCCCAGACGAGCTACCCCCAGAAAAGTCTGGATTTGTGAATCAAGATTTGACATAACAGATTTCTATCACCGTGGTTATAAATTTCAATTTTACTTTTATCTAATTATCCGCAAAATCCACATAGCAACAACCTCGAACAAGGAGTGAGGTCTTGACTGCAGAAACTTTTGCTGCGACGGGCGCAGCCTCGAGCGGAATTACGCTTGAGCGTAAGACCCTGAAAGCGCTCTGCAGGCGGTCGGATCTGCCGGGCCTCATCTACCTTGGCAAATGGGCGCTAGCCCTCGTGATCTCAGGCTATGGGGTTTATCTTGCACTTGGAACCACGTGGATCTGGCTAGCGGCGCTGATTTACGGTACGGTTTTGTCGGTACCGGTATACGCCATGAGCCACGAAACCGCTCATGGCACCGCGTTTCGTAGCCGCTGGCTTAATGAAACTGTCATGTGGATATGTGCCTTGCTCTATCTCGAGGAACCACTCCACCGGCGCTACACCCACACCAACCACCACACCTACACCTGGCATGTCGGCAAAGACAGTCAGATCTCTGATATTCCGATGACTTTCCCCATCTGGCTGGACGAAGTCTCGGGCTTTGGCCTAATCCGAAGTCACTTTCGCATACTGACTCAACTTGCCGCAGCTCGTTATACGGAGACTATGAAATCGGTGATACCTGCAGATGAATTTCCCCGACTCCGTCGCAACGCCTGGTACTTTCTTGGTTTCTATGTCGCTATTGGCGTCGCCATTGGCTTGGGCGCAACATGGCTGTGGTGGTTTCTAGTATTACCGACACTGCTCGGGCGCACGGTGATGCTTCTATTTACCGTGATTCAACACGTTGAGATGGCCGAGAACTCGCCGTCAATTCTCAACAGCACACGCTCGTGCAAAAGCAGTCCAATCGCATCTTTTCTCTATCTGAATATGGAGAATCATGTGGAACACCATCTCTACCCGCAGGTTCCCTTTTTTGCACTACCAGCTCTTCACCGGGAACTAAAAGATCAGCTCCCGACTCCTGATCCCGGTTTCTGGCGAACCAATATCGAAGTATTATCGGTCGTCATGCGACGCTCCCTTGGACGTGGTACCAAGGCACGGACCATTCGTCAGGCGCCCCATATGATCACCGATGGAGGTACGGCTCCTTAAATTTCGAAAAGGACTATGTGATATGAAACGAATGTCAGGACAAAAAAGGAGACCCGAGTGACCAAAGAGGTCTACGTTTGTAAAACTGCCGATATCGATGAAGAAGACGTCAAACGATTTGATTACGAGGACCAGACTTATTGCGTTTACCATACTCCGGACGGGTTTTTTGCAAGCGACGGATACTGCACGCATGAAGAGCAACACCTTGAGGATGGCATCGTGATCGATAACGTGATCGAGTGTCCCCTGCATCAGGGTCGCTTTGATGTGCGGTCAGGAAAAGCCCTGTCTGCTCCGGTTTGTATTGATCTAAATACCTACCCCGTGGAAATCAGAGATGGCGGGATTTACCTCTGTCTCGATACCGAGCCAACGACATAACGCCGGTACATAACCCTCTAGGAGATCACGATGGCGTCAAACCCTGAGATTCACCAGCAGATTTCACCTGAAGAGTGGGCATTACGTCAGGACCTTGCGGCGTGTTACCGGCTTTTCGTCAAGTATGGCTGGACCGACCTCATATTCACACACTTGAGTGCCCGGGTTCCGGGAGAACCGAATCACTATCTGATCAATCCCTATGGACTGCTCTTTCAGGAGATCACCGCCTCGAATCTGATTAAGGTGGACTTTTCAGGCGAGGTGATATCCGGCGACTATCCCTACAACGACGCGGGCCACGCAATTCATTCGGCGGTACTCAAGGCGCGACCAGACATCAACGTAGCTTTGCATTCTCATACCCGTGCCGGGACGGCGGTGTCGGGTATGGCGTGTGGACTGCTCCCCCTGAGCCAGCAGGCAAATGAGATAAGGAATCTAGTCTGTTATCACCGCTATGATCTCGCGACCGACAATGACGGCGAATGTGCACGCCTCGGTGAAGACCTCGCCGATAAATGGGCGATGATCATGCATAACCACGGCCTGCTCTCGGTCGGACGCGACATGGCAGAAGCGTTTTATCTTCTTTACAACCTAGAAAATGCCTGCAAGATCCAGGTGGATGTGATGGCTTCAGGTGCAGAGCAGATCATCCCCAACAAGGATGCAATCGCGAGCGTTGAGCAGTTCAGCTTGCTTGGCAAAGCAGGTGCAGACGATCCCAACAACTACCTGCAACGCAACTGGCAGGCGCTTATCCGGATGCTCGATCGCGAGGATGGTTCTTTCCGGGAATAGCTATGTCCGGCCGGGAGTTACCCCGGCTCTTAACCGTCTTGCTCTGCCGGAACAGTCCGCGTCTGGGCGCTGTTGACCAGCCAGACGCCATAGACCGTAACAATCAGCGCGCCCCAGTGCCATAGGCTGTAACGCTCTCCAAACACCACCATGGCAATACCGATCCCAAAGAAGGTCACAAGATAGGCCACCTGGCTGAAATAGACCGGGCCGGCTATCCGGACCAGAACAAAGAACAGCGTAAACGCCACGGCCGATACCACACCATGAAACGTGATTAGCCCGTCGATCAACGAGTACTCACCCCAGAGCAGAAACCACTGGCCCGAGGCCAGAGTCGCAATCAGAAGCACTAACGCCGAGCCGCACATCATTCCATTGGCGCCGACCAGCGAATCAATATCTGCAGGTTTAAACTTGGCCGTGTAAACATTCCCAGCCGCGTAGCCTATCGGCGACACGAAAGCTAGCAAAAACCAACCGAGCGGCTGATCCGAAGGCAGACCATTTTCTGGAAGCACCACAAGCAGGGCTCCTAAAAGTCCAAGTCCAATACCAGATGCTCGTTTTAGATTTGGTTGCTCCAACGAAAAGACGACGGCCAGTAAGTAGGTCACCAGCGGCACCATCGTGAGCACCAGTGACATAGCGCCTACACTGACGTAGTTGAGGCACAAAAACATATTGGCGGTGGGAAGCCCCGATGTCAGGGTCCCGGCAATCAGAAAGTATCCAATATGCTGGGCGGACAGAGGGACCCGCTGGCGACGGACAATATTGGCCAGCGACAGCAGGACTGCCCCGATCAGTACCGTCCAAAACGCATAGCCCAATGGGGGCGTTTCGGAGAGGCCGATATACCTTGCCACGTTGGTGACCCCACCCCAAAGCAACCCGAGTGAGACCAGGATGGTTAACGGCAGCCAGGGCCTGGCAATCACGTGCTGACCGAGTAGTAAAGGTAGCTTATCTGTATGTCCCGTGTCTGCTGCCGGCGCAGAAAACCGACATCCCTAAGTCTGGCTCGTGGTTTCATCTCGTAACAAAAGGGTCAGTGCGAGGATCGTGGCAAAGACGCCTGCCAGTACCACTAGAGCCGGAAAACCATTTCCCAGCGCCGCTTCCCAAAGAATCACCCAGCTTGGGGTGAGGTAGGTATAAGCCATCACTTTAGCTGAAGGGAGGTGAAGCGTCGAGTACTGCACTAAAAAAAATGACAGCGCACTGGCGAATACCGCAAGGTAGGCCAAGGTTACCCAAACCATGGGCGGCAAGGTGCTGTAATCGGTTACCCAAAGGTCCCGAGCCCCATAAACAAGCAACACAACCAGTGCGCCTGCAATAGTGCCAAAGGTAAAGACGATGGGCGACTGGCCCCGGTTGAGTTTACGCACCAGCGGGGTATAAACCGCGTGCGCCACACAGCCGAAGAAGAATATGGCCTCGCCACGCCCGATCTCAAAGGCCAGGAGAGCGCCAAGGTCGGCCTGGAAGATAACCCAGACGGCGCCTGCCCCACCGATACTAAGCGCCAGGGCCACCCACCCATTGATCCGCTGGGAAAGCAGTAAGTATCCGAAAATTGCGCTGAGCGCCGGGGTCAGGGTGAAGACGGCAGAAGTAGATACCGCAGGGGCAGTCTTTAGGCCCTCGAACATGAGAACAAAGTATGCTCCCATGAGACCACCCAGGAGCAGGTAGCGCCACGCGGATTCAAGATCACGCCGGGAAATGCCGCAGGTACGCCAGGTCCAAATTGCCATCACCACCGCAGCGAGCATAAACCGCAGCGCGGTCAACGCGGCGGGGGTGATGTCGTTGGCAATGATATGGCCCAAACTGAACGAACCCGCAACAACCGCTGAAAAAAGCAGCATCGCACCATGTGCCAAAATCCCAGGATGAGCGCTCAATAATTACACCTCTCAGGGTAGTTGGGCTGTGGCCATTTCTTTCGCCCCTGATGCTGCACTTCACAACTCCATAGAAAGGCGATGGCGTTCCTCCGCTTTCCAGCACGACAAGCACGGGTCTTTACTTCGACTTTGCCGCCTGCGCAAAGGCTGAGTATAACGGCCCGATTTCTTCTGCCCGACCCCGCTCCCTGGAGGATTTCGGGGGTCAGGTTGGTGGATGGCGGGACGCATGAATTAAGCCGGACCCCTCTCACACCCGTGCATACACGATAATCGCTGTCATGCTTTGGATCCCGATCACCATCGCCGCGGCATTTTTTCAGAATTTGCGATCCGCGGTACAGCGCCATCTCAAGTCGGAACTGACTGACCTGGGTGCGGCATCGGTGCGCTTTCTGTATGCGCTCCCCTTTGCCCTGGTGTGGTTGGCTATCATTAGTTCACTCCCGGAATCGTCGCTACCTGCCGTGACGTCTACGTTTGCAATCTGGGTAATCGGTGGCGCGATCGCTCAAATCGTCTTCACGTTTTTACTGATGTGGCTGTTTTCTCTTTCAAATTTCACCGTCGGGACTGCGCTGTCCAAAACAGAGGTGGTGCAGGTCATTCTGCTGGAAGCCTTGTTGCTCCACGAAAGCGTTTCCGGCCGGGGACTTATCGCCATCCTGATCGCGTTTGTTGGTGTGATGGTGATGACACTGGGTCGAAACCGGCTGTCGCTATCCGCTTTGCTCATGGGACTCAAACAGAAAGCCACCCTGGTCGGCCTCGCCTGTGGCTTCGCCCTCGGGCTGGCATCGGTACTCTTTCGCGGTGCTGCGTTATCCCTAGGGGAAAGTGGAATATTGATGCGATCCGCTTTCACGCTCGCCATCGCCACGACAATTCAGACCGTGATACTGCTGGTGTGGCTGAGACTTTTTCAACCCGGGCAGATTCGACAGACACTTACACAATGGCGCAGTTGCGCTCTGGTCGGCTTCGCGGGCTGGGCTGCGTCTATTTTCTGGTTCATGGCGTTCACGTTGACTCACGCGGCCTATGTACGTGCACTGGGACAAATCGAGCTGATCTTTACCTTCGTGGTATCGATAATCTTCTTTCGGGAGAAAGTCAGCCGTACCGAGATCTTTGGCGTGATCCTGCTAAGCGGGGCAATTATCCTTCTTGTCCTGGAAAAGACACCCTGAACAGCCGGTGAGGCTATTCCTACTCGCGGATGACGAGCTACAGAGCCTTCGCCGCGGAAAAAGGAAGGAAGTAGTTATCCAGGAAATGATCCAGCCAGCCGCGGGCATCCCCTGCGCACTCCGAGTGGCTGGCCAATTGTGCGTCATGCGGTTGTGCGCCGGGGAACTTTAGTTTGGGACTACCCCGCTCCGACGTACACCAATGGTTGACCATGTCCCGGGTGATCTCAGGATGAAACTCAATTCCAAAGGCATGATCCGCATAGGAAAATGCCTGGCCAGAAAAGGAGTCACTTTTGGCCAGATGGACTGCCCCCGAAGGAATTTCAAAGGTTTCCGAGTGCCACTGATAGAAAGTCGTGCTTTGGGGCAAAAAGGCAGTCCCTTGCGCCGTGGGAGAAACAGGCCAATACCCGATTTCGACAACCCCGTCGCCGCGTGGCCCCACTTTTGCGCCGAGCACACGTGCCAGTTGCTGGGCGCCAAGGCAAATCCCAAGGAGAGGAATCTTTGATGGCAACACCGTGGCTTCCAGCCAATTGAGTTCGGCCCGGATGCCGGCCACCTCATCATCAGTCGCGCTTTGCGGCCCGCCGAAGACAATCACTGCGTCATATTCTGAAACGTTTTGCGGCAGATCATCTCCAACGCAGGGACAGTACTGATCCAGAGAATATCCCCGACGGTTCAAGTTTCCGCCCAGAAAGCCCGGGGTTGAGGTTTCCTGGTGAACCACCGTTAGTATCTGCGGATGAGATTTCATGGACAATTAAGGCTAACAATACTTGGCGTCTGATTGTAATTCAGAACCTAAAGTCTGGCCTATCTTCTAAAGCGTATCGGATCAGGCAAACCCTGATACCGAGTAAATCCTGTTTTTGAGATCGAACCCGGTGACCAATTAGAATGCAAAAAAGGATCGCCACCGAATGGTGATGAGTCTGCTTCGTTACGCATCTTCCTAATGATTTCACATAGTAGTTTCTCTTCGCCATAGAATACCCGCCGATTTTCATGCAGGAATAGTATTAATGGATTGTTTCGCCCTAGCCTGGGGCCACTGGGTTACCCGTTATCGTGCCGCGACGATTTTCTTGTCGCTTTTACTGGTGCTGGCGGTTGCCTCCGGTGGTCAGTTCCTCACTTTCACCAATGACTACCGTGTGTTTTTCGGTAGCGAGAACGCTCACTTGCAGGCCTTTGAGGAACTCCAGGATACTTTCAGCAAGAATGATAATGCGCTTATTGTCCTCGCCCCGCGTGACGGAAAGGTTTTCACTCCCGACACACTGGCTGCGGTGGCCGACGTCACGGAACGGGCCTGGCTTACCCCTTTTTCGATACGAGTAGATTCCCTCACTAACTTTCAGCACACCACAGCTTCAGGTGATGATCTCGAAGTTGCACCCCTGGTCCAGGATGCCCAAACCCTGACCAACGTTGACCTCTCCCGTATTCAGACCGCGGCCCTCGCAGAGCCGGCGCTTATCAGCCGGCTGATCTCGCCGGATGCTCGTATCACTGCCATCAATATCACGGTGGAACTTCCGGGAATTGATGAAGCAACTGAAAACCCGAAAGTAGCGGCTGCCGTACGTGAACTGCGGGACTATGTCGAGTCCACCTATCCTGACCTCGACGTTTATCTGACAGGCATTGTCATGATGAACCAAGCGTTTCAGGAAGCCGCCATGAGCGACACCACACAACTGATCCCGGCAGCCCTCGCGATCATCCTGCTGATGGTCTTCCTGCAGTTGCGCGGATTCACCGGTACGCTCGGCAGCTTTATCGTGATCATCCTGTCCGTTATTGCTGCCATGGGAACCGCTGGATGGATGGGAATTCGCCTGACGCCGCCTTCGATGTCTGCACCCACGATTATTCTGACCCTGGCTGTGGCCGACTGCGTACACATCCTCTCGAACTGGCTGCAGAAGGTTCGCGGCGGTCTGGGCAAACAGGAGGCAATGGCCGAGAGCATCCGGATCAACTTCAGCCCGGTACTGCTGACCTCGATCACGACCGCTATCGGCTTTCTGTCACTCAACTTCAGTGATTCGCCACCCTTTCATGATCTTGGTAATATTTCTGCCGTCGGGGTTATGTTTGCCTGGCTTTTCTCGATAACCTTGCTACCAGCGTTGGTGACCCTGTTACCCGCAAAACCCCGCCAGGGACGCAGCCTGATCACGCAGATGATGACCCGCCTTGGCGACTGGGTCATTGAACGCCGCCGGATCCTCATGCCAACCGTGAGTCTTGTGATCGTGGCCCTGGTTCTGGTAATTCCCCGCAATGAACTCAACGATGTGTTCGTCCACTACTTTGACGAAAGAATAGAGTTTCGCCCGCACACCGACTTCGTGGTCGAGAATCTGACGGGGATGTACTTTATCGATTACGCATTGGACTCAGGCGAATCCGGTGGCGTCTCTGAACCCGCCTACCTTGCCCAGGTTGAGCAGTTTTCCAACTGGCTGACTGAGCAACCTGAGGTCATCCATGTCAACAGCCTTACGGATGTTTTCAAACGCGTCAACCGCAGCATGCACGGTGATGACCCCAATTGGTATCGGCTGCCAAAACAACGAGACATGGCTGCCCAATACCTGCTGCTGTACGAGATGTCACTGCCTTACGGGTTGGACCTCAACAACCAGATTGACATCGAGAAACAACGTACCCGCTTAAGCGCCACCCTGGAAACATTATCAACCGCACAGACCCTGGCGTTCGAACAGCGCAGTTACGACTGGATGCAAGAGAACACCCCTGCGCTGTTGACTACTGCAGCCAGCCCGCCCATCATGTTCTCCCACATCGGTATGCGAAACATCGTCAGCATGCTTGGGGGCACGACCTTTGCGCTGATCGCCATCTCACTTTTGATGATCGTGGCCTTGCGCAGCTGGCGGTTTGGGCTGCTGACGCTGATTCCCAATCTCGCCCCGGCCGCGATGGCCTTCGGCCTCTGGGCGCTGATAGATGGGGAAGTGGGGCTTGGCCTCTCTGTGGTTGCGGCCATGACGCTGGGTATCGTGGTTGATGACACCATCCACTTTATGACCAAGTACTTGCGCGCCCGACGGGATCAGGGCCTGGACGCTACCGCAGCAGTTCGGTATTCCTTTGCCACGGTGGGAGTAGCGCTCTGGACTACCACGCTGGCACTCGCAGCAGGATTTCTTGTGATCTCGACCTCTGCGTTCTCGGTAAACGCTGAAATGGGTTTGCTCGTGGCGGTAGTGGTTGTGCTGGCCCTTGTGGTCGACTTCCTCCTGCTGCCAGCCCTGCTGATCCAATTTGACCGCTGGCTTTGGCGCGAGCGGAGCAGTAATACCGGACGAAACCCTCTCTCCCAGCATTCCTGACCCATCTCATGTTCCCACAGACTACTGGAGTCGCCTTATGAAGTGTACAGGTGTTTTGCTCACTGTTATTGCTTTGCTGATGCCACACACGTTGCAAGCCGAGACGCCCGATGCCCGCGGCCTTGAGATTGCCGCCCAGGCAGACAAGCGGGACAGCGGCTGGCAATTTCAAAGTTCGGATATGGAAATGATTCTGCGAAACCGCGCGGGCAAGGAAAGTCGACGCAAAATCAGCACCCGCCAATTAGAGGTGAACGGCGACGGGGATAAGACGCTCTCTCTCTTCCATGAGCCCCGGGATGTGCGCGGCACCGCCATGCTGACTTTCTCGCATGGCCTGGAGCCAGATGATCAATGGCTCTACCTACCCGCAATCAAACGAGTAAAGAGAATATCTTCACGCAATCGTTCAGGCCCGTTTATGGGCAGTGAATTCGCATTTGAAGATCTCAGTTCCCAGGAGCTCGACAAATATCAATACCGCTATCTCCGCGACGAGGCTTGCGATCGCTACCAGTGCTACGTGATCGAACGCATCCCCCTCTACGACAACTCAGGCTACACCCGACAGATCGTCTGGCTGGATCAGACTGAATTCCGATCGATCCAGATCGAGTACTTTGACCGAAAGGATGAACTACTCAAGACGCTGAATTTTTCTGAGTATCAGGAGTATCCTGGCGGATTCTGGCGGGCAGACAGGATGGAAATGACCAATCATCAGACCGGAAAAAGTACGACCTTATTGTGGTTCAATTACGATTTTGAAACCCCCCTGAAAAGTGGCGACTTCAACAAAAATGCCCTGAAACGACTACTGTGATCTGGGCGCGCAGAGGACTTCGGCATCTACAGCTTCTGGCTGTAGTCCTGTTGGCCTCTGCTTTCATGTCACCTGCCCCCGCGGATGTCAGCAAGCAGTTTGAACTTTCACTTCAGGGGCAGTTCTTTCCCGGCCTCTCCGCAGACTCTGCCGATAATCGAGAGCAGTTTTTTACGGGCATCGAGGCAGAGTTCAGCAGTGATTTTGATTCCGACCATCTGATCGGCACCTTCCTCCCCTACGGTCGGGTCGCATCCACTGGTGGAGAAATGAGCCGCGTCGACATTCGGGAGTTGAATCTGCTGTATACCCAGGATAACTGGGAGGGGATTGCGGGCATCAGCCGTGTGTTCTGGGGCGTTACCGAATCTGGACATCTAGTGGATATCATTAACCAGACAGATCAACTGGAGGGCTTCGACGGCGAGGACAAACTCGGTCAGGCGATGATCAGGATCAGCCGGCTGTTTGACCAGAATAGTGTGGACTTGTATGTACTACCCGGGTTCCGTGAGCGTGAGTTTCTGCCGCCAGACCAGCCGTTGGCGCTGCCTTTTCCTATCAGTAACGATAAACCGCTCTACGGCGCCGACAATGAAGCACAACACGTGGATTTTGCACTGCGACTTTCAGGATATCAGGGTATCGCCGACTACGGACTCTCATGGTTCAGCGGCACCTCGCGTGATCCGGAATTCATTCCTGAGTCCACTGGCGCCTATCGGCCCCGATACCCTCTGATTCACCAGGCGGGCCTGGATCTTCAACTGACTCTGGATAGTTGGCTCTGGAAGCTGGAAGCCATCCATCGGGCCTTTGAGTCAGACACTGTCACCGACGACTTCACCGCAATCATTGGTGGAGCGGAGTACACAATTTACGGGTTGGCGGATGCGCTTTTTGATCTCGGCCTGCTGGCGGAATGGCACGGCGACAGTCGTGAAGACCGCGCTACGGTCCCCATGCAGAATGACCTTTTTGCCGGTCTGAGGGCATCGTTCAGCGACACCCAGAGTTCGGAGTTCCTGGCAGGCGTCTTCTCTGATCTTGACGACGGCAGTAACAGTTTCCGGGTGGAAGCAAGCCGGCGAATCTTGGACGACGCCCGGATCACACTAGAAGCGCAGACCTTCGTCGATGTGGATTCAGACAACGCTCTCTCCTACCTCGAAGACAGCGATTTCATCGTTCTGTCCCTACAGCTGTTTTTCTGAAGCAGTCGCTGGTCGACCCAGCAACCAAACCAAAACCAGCGAGGCTGGACAAGACTTGGGAATAACTGTATATATAAACAGTATTAGAAAATCTGCCCGAACTCTCTGCAGCTTCAGAACTCCTCATGAACAGACCCCTAACCGCACGGCAGTTACAGGTACTTGAGTGCATCCAGAGCTTTGTCGACAACACTGGCATGCCCCCAACCCGCGCTGAAATTGCCAAACAGTTGGGCTTTCGTTCAGCCAACGCGGCCGAAGAGCATCTGCGGGCACTGGCACGTAAAGGCGCTATAGAACTTCAATCTGGAGCATCCCGGGGCATACGGCTACTGGCGCCCTCTGGGGTACCTGTTATTGGCGAAGTGGCCGCTGGAAACCCGATTCTGGCAACTGAACACATCGAAGATCATTACCCCCTGCCGCCCAGACTGTTCCATCCCCGGGCCCACTATCTGCTGAGAGTGCGCGGCATGAGCATGCGGGATGCTGGTATTCTCAACCGTGACCTGCTGGCCGTGCACCGCGCACGGGAGGCCACCAATGGGCAGATCGTCGTAGCCCGACTGGAAGACGAAGTAACGGTCAAAGAATTCCGACGTCGGGGAAATATCGTTACCCTGCTTCCCAGAAATCCCGACTTTGATCCTGTGCGAATTGACCTGCGCCAGCAGCCCCTGGCCATTGAGGGGATTGGCGTAGGCGTAATACGAAACGATTCCCTGCCGTGAACCTGGAATCCTGCCTGAAACGGCGGGATATCTGGCGCGGCAAAAAAACAACCCGATCAGGGGATACTGTCGCAACCGGTTTCTCCGTCCTTGACCGGCATCTGCCTGGCGGCGGATGGCCTCAGCATGCCCTGACTGAAATCCTGGTGGAAAATATCACCTACAGCCCGCTGTGGCTACTGATGCCAGCCCTTGGCGAAATCATGTCTACACGACCCTGGCAAATCTGGATTACACCGCCGGCCATACCCTACCCGCCCGGCTTAAGTCAGAACGGCTTGGACCTGTCAAAAATCCTGATGATTACCGCAGTAGACCGGTCAGACATCCTATGGTCAGCAGAACAGGCATTGCGCTCACGGGCGTGCAGCGCTGTACTGTGCTGGCCCGGCAAGCTGCACCAGTCCGCCACACGGCGACTGCAACTTGCTGCTGAGCATGGAGGTGGGTTGGGCATCTGTTTTCAGAATGAAAGCGCACTGCATACCCACAGCATGGCTACCCTAAAACTACACTGTCGGAATACTGACGATGGCTTGCGTATCGACTTGATCAAGTGCCGCGGTGGCCCATTGCACCAAAATCTTACGGTAAAGCACCCCTCCTGCCGGCCCACGACAGCAATCAAGACAAAAGAAGGGCCATACCAATGATCCGGGCCTATCAAAACCTGAAAAACCGTTCCACTTTGATAGCGCTCGGTCGCAGTAAATCTGATCTGGCGAAAGTGCCGGCAGCAACACTTCCCGATGCGCTACCGTCGACGGTTCAGGATCATCTCTGGCTTGCTATCTCTTTTCCTTTTCTACCGCTGGAAGCGCTCGGCCAAGCGAAACAACAACAGCCGATAGCTGTTTATACACAGCAGGGTCAGATGCGCAAAGTTGTCACACTAAACCACTCGGCCCAAAGGAATGGCATACAGGTAGGGATGACACTTACTGCAGCGCAGACCCTAAACCCTGCATTACATGCCATGCCCCGGGATATATCAGCCGAGAGCGACCGCCTCCAGCACCTTGCTGCACTGGCGAACAACTGGACACCTGCTGTCAGCATTGTTGAAGATAGTCTGCTGCTGAACATTGCCGGCAGTACACGTCTTTTTGGCGGTGTCACACAACTTCTCGAACAAATCCGGTCGTGGATTACTTCCGAGGCGCTATTCCCTTGCGTCAGCATAATGCCCACGCCCGCCAGTGCAATACTATGTGCGCGCACCGGAAAATCACTATGTATAACTGCCAAAGAGCATATCCACTCCGCCATACGTGAACTGCCAGCACAAGCGCTGGTCACCGACGCCAAAAGACAACGTGCACTGAATCGGTTTGGTGTTAGCACGCTGGGTGATCTGCTGCGCCTGCCCAGAGACGGGCTAGCCCGGCGGCTGGGTCCGGATCTTGTGCAGCGGTTGGATAAACTGCTGGGGCGGCAGCCCGATCCGCAGGGCACAATCACACCACTGCCCACATTCCGCCAGAGGATCGTATTTGATACCGGCATTGCCAGTACCGAGCAGCTTGTACCTTTTATGGAGGTCTTGCTGGGAAAACTGCAGGCCCACTTAACCCAGAATCACATTCTGGCTGAGCAACTCGAATGGCATCTTGTCAATGAGTCTGATCTGTCACATCGAATTCCGGTATACCTGACGCATCCACATCGAGACGCCATCCGTCTCTTGAGGCTCTCCCGGTTAGCGTTTGAAAAATTTAAGACGAAGGATGTCATTACCCATCTTGGGCTGAAGGCCAACCGTTTTGCGCCGCTGCCTTCATCCAGCGATGATATCTTTTCGATTCTGCCC
>Ga0315336_1004024_pt1 | contig 18292 bp, 10 predicted proteins | sample ASW5metaG_FD_204512 | JGI IMG/M metagenome (GOLD analysis project Ga0315336, IMG submission 204512) | Ammonia-oxidizing marine archaeal communities from Monterey Bay, California, United States - ASW #5 | ecosystem: Environmental > Aquatic > Marine > Intertidal zone | place: USA: California... | reverse complement strand
GCGGAACTCGCCAAGCTCAACACGCCGCCTCCGGCTCAGGCCCGGGCGGCGTAAACTACAACCTGCGGAGAGCCGCTCGTTTCAACGGAAGTCCGGATATCCTCACAGGGAGTAGTAAGGTGTTCAACCAGACAAGCGAACCACCTCACCTTGAAAGAAGCGGCTTAGTGACGCATAATCCTAGGCAGCACAGCGTCCCACTGCTTTGTCCGCGCTATCCATCAACGAAGGGGGTTTGGTCCTAGCCACTAGGACTATGCTTTGTTTTGCCTTCGTGATCGCGCCACTCGCTGCGCAGTCCGTCGACGACATAGAGTTCTTCGAAAACAAGATCCGCCCCTTGCTCGTCGACAACTGTTACGCCTGCCATAGCGAGGAGACCATCGCGTCCGGCGGCCTGAAGCTCGATACCAAAGAAGGCGTTCTCAAAGGGGGCGGACGGGGTATGGCCGTCGTGCCTGGCTCGCCCGACAGCAGCTTAATCTTGCGTGCGGCGTCCTATGAAGACCCTGACATCAAGATGCCCCCAACCGGAAAGCTCAGCGACGAGGAAATCGCCGACCTCCGCCGTTGGATTGAGATTGCTGTTCCCGACCCCCGAACTGAGAAGACCTTAAGACTGGAACCCAAAGAGGGACTTATCGAAGCACGGAAGTTCTGGGCGTTCCAGCCTGTTCAAAGCCCCAACCTCCCCGGCACAACAAGAGCGGAGTGGCCACAGACTTTCATCGACCACTTCGTCCTCGCCAAACTTGAAGCGAAAGGACTCTCGCCCTCCGCCCCCGCTGACCGGCGAACCTGGCTGCGTCGGGTTTCCTTTGACCTCACCGGCCTGCCGCCAACACTACAGGAGATCGACCACTTCCTTGCGGACGATTCACCGCAAGCCCGCCAGACTGTCGTCGAGCGTCTCCTCGCCTCCCCACATTACGGGGAGAAATGGGCGCGTCATTGGCTTGATCTTGTTCGCTTCGGTGAAACCAAGGGTCACGAGTTCGACCCCGACGTGCCAGACGCTTGGCGCTATCGGGATTACCTCATCCGAGCATTTAACCAAGACCTTGCCTACGACCAATTCGTCAGGGAGCATATAGCGGGCGACCTGCTCCCCCGCCAGCGTCTCGCCCCAGACGGGACCCACTGGGACACCCCGCTTGCTACCGGTTTCTACGCCCTCGGCGAAGAGCGCAACGCGGCGGACGACGTGGGGCAGGTCCGCGCCGACCGTATCGACAACCAAATCGATGTATACGGCAAGACCTTCTTGGGGCTCACTATCGGATGTGCCCGCTGCCACGATCACAAGTTCGACCCGATCTCGACCAAAGACTACTACGCTCTGGCCGGGGTCATGCACAGCACGCAGGTCGTCCAACAGAGTCTCGATTCGCCGGCACGAGTTCGCCGTATGGAGAACATCAGCGAGGAGATGGTCGAGGTGAACGGCCAGGTTGCGTCAATGATGCGCACTGCCCGGTTGGAGCGCAAGCATGAGATCGAGGCGTATCTACTGGCGGCGGCCGCCATCATCGCAGCGGAAGACTCTCCCCGACGTGGCTCAGACGCCCCAAAACCCAGTTCGTTCGGCCTCGATTCTTCGACCGTCCTACGCTGGGTAGAAGTCCTGAAGCGCGCGGAAAACGAGCCCGACAACGTCTTCTATCCGCTCGCTCATCTTGCCAAGCCGCTTCCCCGAAATCAGCAAGGAACCACATTCGCCGAGCGCGTGGCCCAAATGCGTGGCGTACTGAAAGGGTGGGCCGCCAAGGCCGACCCCAGCCACCCCGAAAACAGCGAGCGAGGCGATCTCGTCTTCGCCGATTTTGAGGGCCAAGACTACGGTGACTGGCGTGCATTGGGCCCGGCATTCGGCGAAGCGCCCTCACGCTACCACGCACCCAATCTCCCCCTCTCAGGCTATCAAGGCAACGGCCTGGCCAACTCGTTCGCCGGCGGATCCGACGAATGGGTCGGAACGCTTACATCGCAAAGCTTCGCGATGGAAAAGCCCTACCTCCACGTGAGAATCGCCGGTAGCGAACGCCGCACGAATCGGGTCGCGCACGGGCAACTCTTTTTTGCTCTGGTGACGAGCGGTCGCTTCCGCCCCGTGACCGCCGATGGCACGGGCGCCCTTCACTGGAAGACGATCAACGTCAAGCGCACACCTGGACAGGTGTCCTATATCGAGATCGTCGATCGCGCCCGCGACGCCCATATCGTCGTCGACAAGATTGTCTTCTCTGATTCCCAAGAACCGCCTCCTCTTGCTTCGGCGCCGAACCCGCGTGTCGTCGAGATGATGGCTTCGGAGGATATCAACTCACTCGAAGAACTAGCCGCCGGCTATCAGGACCTTCTGGTAGATGTCCTCGCCAACCCACCCAGCGACGAGGCAGGCAAGTGGCTTGCCGGGGCGGTCAGCCCCGACGGGAAGCTTGAAGATCCGACCTTGCTGGTTGGTGAGAGCAAACGCTCGGCCTTAGAGAAATTGCAGAATGAACGCGCCGAGTTGGGAGACAGTATTCCGGCTTCGGCATTCGGGATACTCAATGCCGACGACACGCCGCGCAACGCACGGCTGCACATCCGGGGCAGTCACACCGAGTTGGGTGAAGAAGTGCCGCGGCGGTTCTTGACTGTTCTCTCGAACGGATCGCCCCCATTCAGCAAGGGAAGCGGTCGTTTGGAACTCGCCGAACTAACCGCCGACCGTCACAACCCCATGACCGCGCGGGTCATGGTCAATCGCGTTTGGAAGCACTACTTCGGGAAAGGTATCGTCGCCACGGTCGACAACTTCGGGAACACGGGCCGCCGACCCACACATCCCAAACTGCTCGACGCCCTCGCATGGAGCTTCATGCAAAGCGGTTGGTCAATCAAGGATCTCCAGCGGTCGATCGCCCTTAGCAGTACCTACGCAATGAGCAGCGAAATTGATCCCCATGCAGCCAAGGTCGACGGTGACAATACTTTGCTTCACCACATGCCTGTGCGGAGGCTTGAGGCCGAAGCCGTCCGCGACTCGATTCTCGCGGTCACGGGTACGCTAGACGGCACGCTCTACGGTCCCAGCGTTACGCCCTTCATCAGCCCCTATCAAGACGGACGCGGCAAACCTCAGAGCGGTCCTCTTGACGGCGATCGCCGCCGGAGCATCTATGTCAAGGTGCAGCGCAATTTCATCAACCCATTCTTCCTTGCTTTCGACTATCCCACCCCCGTCCTTACCCGCGGACGCCGTACTGTTTCGACTGTGCCCTCACAGGCGCTCATCCTGATGAACAACGCATTCGTTACACGCCAAGCCGAAAAGTGGGCTGACCGCACAATCGCCGCGCATCCGGGATGGAACGAGCGCATCGAATCTATGTTTCTCGGGGCCTTTGGGCGGCCTGCCGAGGCAAGCGATTTAGCGGATGCAACGGCATTTCTACAACAGCAACTCACCGCGTATGCAAGCGATGGTCGCGACGACTATCGAGCCTGGGCCGACCTGGCTCACGTGCTGATCAACTCAAAGGAGTTTATTTTCATCCGATAGAGACTCCGAGTCCCGGATCGGGAGCGTACCATAGGAACGAGCTCCATCAGAAACATGTTGTTTGACACCCCAAATCGGCGACCGCGCACCTCTCACGTTTCGCTAAGTCGCCGGGAACTCCTCGGCCGCGCCGCCAACGGCTTCGGCGGCCTTGCGGTTGCCGCGATGCTCGCCGAGGACGCGGCGGCCTCTGATCGCTCCATCGATCCCATGCTTGTGCGCTCTCCCCACTTCGAGGCCAGAGCGAAGTCCGTCATCTTCCTGTTCATGGACGGTGGCCCGTCGCATGTCGACACTTTCGATCCCAAGCCGCGTCTTCGCGAAGAGAATGGCAAGCTGCTTCCGCTTAAGCTCCCGCGTACCGCGAACGTCTCGAATACGAAACTGCTCGGCTCATTCTGGGACTTTCACAAGCACGGCCAGAGCGGGATTGAAATCAGTGACCTCTTCCCCAACCTGGCCACTTGCGCGGACGACCTTTGCATCATTCGCTCGATGGTCTCGAACTTTTCCGAGCACACCGCGGGTAACTACTTTATGCACAGCGGTTCCTCACTCCAGGGCCGCCCTAGCATGGGCTCATGGGTCACTTACGGCCTTGGCAGCCCCAACAAGAACCTGCCCGGATTCATCGTGCTCGACAGCGGCATGATTCCGCCCGGTGGCCTGGATATCTTCGGCTCCGGCTTCCTTCCCGCCAGCTATCAGGGAACCTTGTTTCGCAAGGGCGACCAGCCGGTCGCCGACCTCGCGCCTCGCGAATCGAAACCGGAGTTACAAAGAAACAAACTCGACCTCCTCTCGAAGCTCGACCGACGAGTCCGTGAACGCTATGGTGCCGTCGACGAGCTAGAAGCCGCCATCCACAACTACGAACTCGCGTTCAAGATGCAAACCGAGGTCCCCGACCTCATCGACTTCTCGAACGAAACCGAAACGACGAAGAAGATGTACGGCCTCGATGAGTCCGACACCGAAGAGTTCGGTCGCCAATGCTTGATCGCGCGACGCCTCGTTGAACGTGGTGTCCGCTTCGTCGAACTCCTCTCGCCAAAGCGCCAAGGAGTCGATCGCTGGGACCAGCACGGCCGCATCAAGCACGGCCTCACGACAAACTGCAAGGCCACCGACAAGCCGATGGCTGGTCTCATCAAAGACCTCAAGTCCCGCGGATTGCTCGATGACACCCTGCTCGTCTGGGGCGGCGAGTTCGGGCGTACTCCGACTTCACAGGGAAGTGGCGACGATCGTATCGGTCGTGATCACCACCCGTGGGGCTTCACGATGTGGATGGCCGGCGGTGGATCGAAAGGCGGCCACATCCACGGAGCAACCGACGAGTACGGCTACTACGCGATCGAGGACAAAGTCCATGTCCACGACCTGCACGCCACAATCCTTCACCTGCTCGGCATGGACCACAAGCGCCTCACCTTCCACTTCAGCGGCCGCGACATGCGGCTCACCGATGTTCACGGCAATGTGGTGTCAGGCCTTCTTGCCTGATACAACTTGGGGTTCATTTCGATGATTCTCCGCGTTCCCAGCGATCCCACACTTCTGTCAGCTCCGCCGCTGTGTATGCTCGGGGCTTCCTTCTTTGTTTCGCTCCCATCGACTCCTCCTCTCGGTGAAGTGTTGCAACCATCCCTTGAGACCACCGGTTGACACTGCGTCACCGCCAGACAACATTGGGCGCGGAGTTGTGATCCAAGCCGCCGTCCTTGTAAACCAGCTAAGATTGTTGGGCGTTCATGGTTCGTGGCTCACTCAAAAACCCGCATGCCGTCATCGTGGCGGCGTTGACGGTGGTTCTATTGGGTGGCGTGGCGGCGAGCCGGATCCCAACTGACATCCTCCCTGCCTTCACAACGCCAGCTGTGCAGGTGCTGACGTTGTATCCGGGTATGCCGGCTGAGGTCGTTGAGAAAGACATCACCAGCCGTCTCGAGCGCTGGACGGGTCAGTCAAACGGAATCTCCCACCAGGAATCGCGCTCGATGAACGGCGTGAGCATCGTGCGCGACTACTTCCGGCCCGACATCGACTCAAACACGGCGATGTCGCAGGTATCGTCGCTCGCCATCGCCGACATGTATTACCTGCCACCCGGCACGATCCCGCCCATGATCATGCCGTTCGACCCGACGGCAAGCATGCCGCTGTGCCTGGTGAGTGTGAGCAGCCCGACATTCGACGAGACGGAGCTCTACGACATCGCCTACTTCGAGTTGCGGAACCGCTTGCAGGGAATCAGCGGCGTGATCGCACCCGCGGTTTACGGCGGACGGATCCGGCGCATTCTGGCCTACATCGATCGCGATAAGCTCATCGCCCGTAACTTGTCCCCGATGGACGTAGTGAAGACGCTGAAAGGCTTCAACACTTTCATCCCCACCGGCAACGCGAAGATCGGCGAATACGACTATCAGATCAACGCCAACGGGATGGTTCAGCACGTCGAGCAGATGAATCAATTCCCGATTCGCGTCGACAAAGGGGGTGCGACGGTCCACATTCGCGATGTGGGCCAGGTCGAAGACACACACCAAATTCAGTCGAACATCGTGCGCGTCAACGGCCGGCGACAGGTCTACATTCCGATCTACCGGCAGCCCGGCGCTAACACGATCGCCGTGGTGGACGGCATCAAGGAGACGATCGGATCAATCCTGTCCCGTCTACCCACGGGCGTGAACCTCGACGTTGTTCTCGACCAGTCGGTGTACGTACGCAAGGCGATCGCCAGCCTTGAGCGAGAGGCTTTTTTCGGCGCACTGCTGGCGGGCGTGATGATCTGGCTGTTCATCGGCAGCCTGCGATCGACCTTTGTGATTATGCTCTCGGTCCCGTTGTCAGTGTTGGCGGCGATCGCTTGTCTCTACTTCACCGGAGACAGTCTAAACGCTATGACGTTGGGGGGCTTGGCGCTGGCCGTCGGCCGGCTAGTGGACGACTCGATCGTGGTTCTCGAAAACACGCACCGGCATGTGGCGCTCGGCAAAGCCCCTCGGGAAGCGGCGCGCATCGCGGCGGATGAAGTCCGCATGCCGATCCTGGTTGCGACCGTGGTGACGATCGTTGTCTTTGCGCCGGTTGTTTTCTTGACAGGTATCGGAAGGTTCCTGTTCACTCCGCTGGCAATGAGCGTCTCGTTCGCCATGGTGGCGTCGTACATCGTCGCGCTGACGATCGTGCCGGTTTATTGCGCCCAGTTTCTGCGTCCGCGGTCGGAGAGCCAGGCGCAGCGAGCCGGCCGGACATCGTTTTCCGATCGCGCGCTCGGTCGCCTGGGCGATTTCTATGCCGGCATGCTCGGCTGGATGCTGCGCCACCGGTTTGTGACGCTCGGGGCTGTCGCCCTCGTCGTCTTACTCTCTGTGCCCATCTATCCGCTGATCGGAACAGAGCTATTTCCGCGGCTTGATACCGGGCAGTTCGGGATTCAAATGCGGGCCCCTTCCGGTACGCGCATCGAGAAGACCGAGCAGTATGTCGCCGAGGTCGAGGAAGCAATCACCGAGGAGATCGCTCCCGAGGACTTGCAGATCCTGATCTCGAACACCGGCGTCCTGTACGACTGGCCGGCCGCCTACACGCGCAACGCCGGCCCGATGGACTCTTCGCTGATGATTCAGCTCCACGAAGAGCATGGGACGCCGTCGTTCGAGTACGTGCGGCGGCTGCGGAGGCGCTTGCGCGAACAGTTCCCGATGATTGAGTTTTCGTTCGAAACCGGCGGCATGATCAGCTCGGCGATCAACTTCGGTTTACCGGCCCCGATCAATATCCAAGTGAACGGCAACCAACTTGATGTGGCGCAGCAGATCGCCCGTGACGTCAAAGCGCTCGTAGAATCAGTTCCCGGTACAGCCGACGTTCGCATCCAGCAGAAACTCGACTACCCGCAACTCTCACTTGAAATCGATCGCGCGAAGGCGGCTCTGCTCGGCATTAACGCCGACGAGGCTGTGAAGAACGTTGTAACAAGCCTCAATTCGAGCGTGAATTTCGATCCAGCGTTTTGGATCGACGAGAGCAACGGGAATCACTACTTCGTCGGCGCCCAGTATCGCGAGGAGGACATCGACTCGATCGATACGTTGCTCGACATTCCGATTACAGGCGTCGAGCAGGGCCGCACGGCGTCCGCCATGCATAAGTTGTTCCGGCCCGCTCCGGCCGCCGCGCGATCGAATCCGCAGCCGGTCCTGCTTCGCAATATCGCGCAAGTCCGTCGGACCAGCGCGCCAACCGAAGTCACCCACCTCAATATCAGCCGCGTGACGGATATCTTTGCCGACGTAGACGGCCGGGATATCGGCGCGGTGGCGAAGGACATTGACACGAAGCTCGCCGGGCGAAAGTGGCCCGAGGGTTATCGGGTCGACGTTCGCGGCGAGGCCGCTTCGATGCGGGAGTCGTTCGGCGGGTTGATGTTCGGCTTCGGGATGGCCGTCATCTTTGTTTACTTCGTGATGGTGGCGCTGTTTCGGAGCTTCCTCGACCCGTTCATTGTTATGCTCGCCGTCCCGTTGGGATTGGTGGGGGTTGTGTGGATTCTGTGGGCGACGGACACGACGTTGAACATTCAGTCGTTCATGGGCACGATCTTCATGATCGGGATCGCCGCTTCGACGAGCACGTTGCTGGTCGAGTTCGCGAATCGCCTGCGGGCGCAGGGGCTCAGCCCTTCAGAAGCAGCACTTGAAGCAGCACGGATTCGGCTGCGGCCGATTCTGATGACGACCGGCACCGCGCTGCTGGCGCTACTGCCGCCGGCACTCAACCCAGCCGAACCGATCATGCCGCTGGCCCGCGCGGTGATCGGCGGGCTCGCCTCGTCGACGGTGCTGACTCTGGTGGCGGTGCCGCTGCTTTACCGGGAGTTCAAGCGATGACGTGGCGGCGCTTCACGCGCGATGGGTTCGCACTCGCTTTGGCTCTTCTGTCGGTCGCCTGCAATGAAAGGACAACACCGGACACAGCCGCTCTATCCGCGGAGAAAACGGCTCCGGCGGCCGTCTCGGTTCAGGTAGCCAAGCCCGAGCTACGTGACATCACGGACTGCATCACCCTGGCAGGCTCACTGGTTCCCGACGAGCAAGTTACTTTGTACGCCAAGGTCACGGGCTATCTGAAAACCCTGTCCGTCGATATCGGAGACCGCGTTCGCAAAGACCAGCTTCTGGCCGAGATCGAAGTTCCCGAGATGTCGGCCGGGCTCGAAGAGAAGCGTGCTGCTCTGTTCCGGGCTGAGGCTGAAGTCGAACAAGCAAAGGCGAGCGTCGCGCAGTACCGGGCCGAACGCGACTTCGAGCAGGCCAGTTTCAAACGACTGAGCGCGATCCGCGAGCGCGACGCCGATGTCCTGCCCCAACAGGACGTCGATCAGGCTCGGGCGGCCTTCGCCGTTGCCGAAAGCAAACAGCACATGGCAGAGGCCAACATTCGTGTCGCCGAGGCTTCGGTCGCGTTGGCGCGCGCCGAACTCGCAACTTTCGAGCGACTGATGGAATATGCGAGTATCAGGGCTCCACTGAACGGCGTCGTGACGGAGCGCTTCGTCGACCCCGGCGCCTTGGTACAGGCCGCGTCTTCATCTCGGACCCAGACGGCCCCTCTGGTTGCGCTGGCCCGGCTCGACCGCGTCCGCTTGGTTGTCGATGTGCCGGAACCGAGCGCACCGCATGTCCATCGCGGCACACCGGCAGCCGTTCGCATTCAGGGGTTTCGGGGAGAGGACCTTGCAGCGCGCACCTCGCGGACAAGTACTGTCCTTGACCCAGCCACGCGCACGATGCGAGTCGAGTTTGACCTACCCAATGCCGGGCTCCGATTGCGGCCGGGCATGACGGCGCAGGTGGATATCGAGTTGCAGCGATTCGAGAGCGCTTTGACGGTACCTGTCACGGCCATCTCGGGTCAGGCCGGCGGGGCAACGGTCTTTGTGGTGACAGACGGTGTGGCGCGGCGCCAAACCGTCGAAACCGGCATCGAGTCACCCGAATGGATCCAGGTCGTGGCGGGATTGAGCGACTCGGATGACGTGGTCGTCTCGTCGAGTGTGCCGTTGAGCGACGGCATGCAAGTACAGCGGAGGTGAGGCCCATTGCGACGAAAATTCGCTAAGAGATTCCGGCTCCTATGGACCGTTGCGCTGCCGGTCACGTGTGCGGTCGTCGCGTCACCTGCACCGATAAGCCTGGAGGAGGTGGTTGCCCGCGCTTTGGACGCGAGCCCGCATGTCAACTCGGCGCGGGCGGCCATCGACGAAGGGGACGCTCGGCTACGGCAGGCGCGCTCGGCCTACTACCCGCAGATTGGTAACAGCGGTCTCGCGAAGGCCGGGCTTTCGGGCGCGCTGAACGGCCTGCAGCCGGTCGGATTGCCGAACTCGCCCTTCTATCGCAACTTTGCGGATGCTCTCAATTTCTACCACCCCGGCCTCGACTTCGGACGCACAAAGCACAGCGTCGGCGTAGCGCGCAAACTTCGGGAGGCCTTGGAAGTCGACTTGCAGGCGACACAAGCCTCCGTCGCCGTGGACGCCGTGATTCTCTACTACGGCGTACTTCGGGCCCAGCGCACTCTGGCTGCCGCCGAGACGTCGGTCTCGAGCCGTGAGCTGACGATGCGACAAGCCCGCGCGTTTTATGAGGGTCAAATCCGATCGAAAGTCGATCTCAGTCTCGCGGAGGCCGACCTCGCCGGGGCGCGATTGGCGCGGTTGGAGGCTCAGACGGTCCTGAAGAGCGTGAACACCCGGCTGGCAAGCATGCTTGGTGACTTTGATACTCCCGACTACGATTTGGCCGCTCCGCGGCCGGGGCTTCCCGAGATCGAACGGTTGGATTCCCTGGTCGAGGAAACGCTCGCTAACCGGCCGGAACTGCGTGCTCTCGAAGCTCGGCATGAAGCTGCCGTCGAAACGGTTAGTCTGGCCCGCAGCCGCCGGAAGCCGATACTATCTATGTTTCTCAGCGGCGGTTGGGCACGATTCAATCCGTTGACCTTGAGTAATTTGGTTGCCGTGGGGGCGGGTCTTACCTTTCCGCTTTTGACATTCGGAAAAATGGAAGGCGCGATTGAAGAGGCCGAAGCGCGGGTGAACCTGATTGATCATGAGATGGAGGCTTTGCGGCGGCGGGTGCGTTTGGAGGTACAACTGACCCATCAAGCGCTGGAACGAGCCGTGCTGTCAGTCCCCTTGACGAACCAACGTCGCGACGCCTCCGGGGAAGCCGTGCGTCTTGCGCGTGCCCGCTACCGGGAACAACTCGGAAGCCTGGTCGACCTGAGCCAGGCCGAAAGCGTTCTGGCCGATTCCGAAGCGGCGTCGCTACGGGCGATCTTGGACACCAAGACCGCCGAGACCCGGCTGGCGTACGCTGTAGGCCGTACTTTGCCGGTCGGTTCCATGTAGCAATTGGGATATCGCGTTTGCGTTTCGCTAACGAGGAGATCACTAAACACACTGAGAAGATCATGAACGATCTGAGGCACTCAGATGGAATGACGTTGAATGAAGCGGGGTACGTGGAGGTTGACGAGGCTGTCAACAAGCGAAAACTGGGGCGAAGGGATGCAAGCGGAATCTCTGGACTCTATCGCATGCCAGCCTGCCGGTCCTTGAACTCGGCGAACCAGTTTTCCAACAACACGAGACACGTTGGAGGCTAAAAGAGCGATTTGCGCGGATCGCCGGCGCTATGTCCCCGCATGGAGCGTCTCGACGATACCGGCGAGAGTTCGTTTTGCGCTCAGGATGGCGAGCATGCTGGTCTTCGGGTTCGCACTAGGCTTGTTTTCAGCTCGGATCGTAATCTTACCGAAGTCCCCCTCGCAGACCATCTCATGTTTGTTCGATGTTGCGGCTGGATCGGCGATCACCTTGACCTGTAAATCCTCGAATCCCGACGCCACAAAGAGCGTAGCAGCCACGTTCACGTTCTTCGGAAAACCGCGAACAGCGTCTGCGAGACCGCCCGAGAAGATCGTTCTCGCGGAAGAGAGTCCTGCAAGATCGATACCAGTCTCGACGACGTAAGGCGCCCCGGCCAAGCCCGCCGGCGGCTTCGTCGTCGTCAGAGTCAGGGAAGAGATTCGTTCCGCGACCGCCTTGATCGCATCCAGCCCTGCTATTGCCCCGGATGGCAGGAATACCTCGCAGTGCTTGAACTGCTTGACACGATCGCTGTTGTCTAACAAAGCCGAGGTGCTCAGCAGAAAGAACTTCTTTCCCGGGACATCGAGCCGAGGGTGAGCCAGGAGGGCTCCAGCGACCTCTTTGTTGGCCGTTTCGACGATGAGATCGACCGCATCGACCAAGTCAGCTGGGTCGAGGGTTTCGAACTGGTTCGGCTGGATCTCAATGAGGAGCCGGCGGATCGGTTCCGGTTCCACATCGGAAACAGCATGGAGGGCAAACGCCCTGTGCTGATGCACAAAACGGGTAAGTTCCAAGCCGATGTTGCCGCAACCTACGATGCCGACCTTGAGAGCCATGGGGGATCTTGTCTCCTATCTCGAACCTGATTCGAGCGCGTGCAGCCGTTGAGGTCCAGAGCCTCAGGACACCTCCTCAACCGACGAGACTGTTTCGTTCGCCGAGGGCTTTTTTTGTAGCTTGGGAACAAGTTGACGGTCGGCGTGATGCCCCGTGGACGTCTCGGGACGAACTCAGCCAGATTGCGGCTGCAAGCGATCAAGCATAACATTCGGTTGACGCTCTGCGTTATCATATACCGCTAACTGACTGAGATGGGTTCTCCGTACGGACGGCACGGGCCCAGCCTTGCAAGTGGGTCAATAAGCCTGCTCCTTTGGCGAACCGTGGTGTCCGACAAGTCTGTCCCTCAGACAGCGAGAGGCGTCCTTCGACTGGCAGTAGGAGGTCGGAAGGACCTTGCCATCAGGCACAACGCTCGCTTCCACGGTGGAACACCGAGAAGTTTGGAGCAAGCGAAAAGGAACACGAATCCATGACAACCCGGAGATTATTTTTACGAACCGCTTCCGCGGCGCCTTTGCTCGGGACCACACTGACGGGTTGTGGCGGCGAAGGGCCGACAGCCGAAGGGCGCGACTATTTCAAGGAGTTGGGGCTCCAGCAATTCATTAACGCGGGTGAGCCGTATACGTCGCTGACGGGCGCATTGATGCCGTCGGAGGCTGTTGAAGCGTATGTGTACGCTTCGACGCGTTATGTACGGCTGACTGAACTGCACGATGCCATCGGGCGTAAGCTGGCCGAGATCATCGGCTGCGAAGCGGCTATGGTCACGGCTGGTGCGGCTTCGGGCCTCGTCTTCGGCACCGCCGCCTGTGTCACGCTCGACAATGACGAGGCCGTCCGCCAGTTGCCCGACACGACAGGCCTGAAAAATGAAGCCATCATTCAGAAGGTACACCGCTATGGCTATGACCGGGCTATTGGCTACTGCGGAGTGAAACTCGTTGAAGTCGAGACCCGTGAAGACCTAGAAGCCGCGATCAACGAGCGAACGGCGATGATGCTGTTCAACAATACGAAGGATCCCGACGGACAAATCAAAGTGGCGGAGTTCGCCGAGTTGGGAAAGAAACACGGCGTGCCGACGTTTGACGATTGCGCCGCGGACGTGCCCCCGGCGACACATCTGTCGGACTACCTGAACATGGGGTTCGACCTGGTGACTGTTTCCGGCGGTAAGGGGATCCGTGGTCCCCAGAACGCGGGACTGCTGTTGGGCCGGAAAGACCTGATCGAAGCGGCCCGGGTCCACTCGCCCCCCAGCAGCCGGGGCATCGGCCGCGGGATGAAGGTGAGCAAGGAAACGATGCTGGCCATGTATGTGGCGGTTGAGTCCCTTTTGGCTAGCGACCATGAAGCCGACTGGAAGGAATGGGAGCGGCGCGTAGGGTTCATCGGCGATGAAGTATCGAAGGTCGCGGGCGTAACGGTCGAGATGTTCGCTCCCCCGCTTCACTACAATGTCCCGCACCTGCGGATTCGATGGGATGAAGCGGCAGTAAAGGTCCAGCCGAGAGAGGTCAGACGCCAACTGCGGGAAGGCGAGCCTTCCATCGAGCTGCGCTCCAGCCCGGACGACTGTATCGAGCTGGGAGTGTGGATGTTGAAGCCAGGCGAGGAGCGGATCGTGGCGGATCGGATTCGGGAGCTTCTCGCAGCAGCGGCCTGAAGTTCCACACGAGCCGAGCCCAGGCCGCCGACCGCGGTTCCTATTTGCAGGCGGAAAGGGATCGCGTCTTTGCCCAGTTCGAAGACTGCTGGCGAGTCTACGAGCAACGTGCAAGAGAGGAGCGCTAGAGCAAGCGACTGCGAGTAGAACAATGCCCATTGGAATCGCTTACAGAAAGAAACTGAGCATGTTGCTCATGCTCGGCGTAGGGATGCTGACTGCTGGGTTCTTACAAGGGGAACCTTTGGCGTGCGATATGAGCGGGTACCGCGCCACGGCGGGCTTAGACGCTCTTTTGGAGGAAGACCTGCTGGCGGTGACTTGGCAGGGGGATGGAGACTCGCAGCTTCGTCTTCGGTTTGCGGTCGAGGGTGGCCGGCCTTTGATTCGCCACATGGCGGTGAGGAATAGCGGCTCCTCGTGGAAGACGCTGGGGCACAATCTCTCTCCGGAGTTTGGCGTAACCACCGGAGTTCGCCGTTCCGGTCACGGCCTTCCCGAGGATCTCAGATGGTGGGTTTACTGGGATGCTCCGCTCAGTATTCCCGGCCCCGAACATGGCAACACGAACCTCCCCCGCAAACCCGAGGAGGTACGGCGGTTCAAAGCAACCTATAAGACTTCGAGCTGCGAAGTGAAGACGGATGGGGCGCGCCTTGAGATCTCCTTCCCCGGCTTATCCATGGGAGTCTTTTCCGGAGAACTGCGCTTTACGGTCTACCGGGGAACCAATCTCGTCCGGCAGGAAGTCATTGCGAAAACGGATGAGCCCTCGTTAGCCTACATCTACAACGGTGGATTGAAAGGGTTTGGCAGAGATCAATTCGATCGCGTGGTGTGGCGTGATGTAGGGGGCAGCAAGCAGCAGTTTGAGTTCGGAGCCTCCGCTAACGACAATCCCGTGGCTCTGCGAGCCCGCAACCGCATAGCGGTCATTGAGGGAAAGGGAGGTTCTATTGCCTTTTTCCCTCCACCCCACAAGTTCTTTTTTGCCCGCCAGTTGGAAGTCAACCTCGGCACGGTCTGGTACCGCAAGGACGACGACAAATCATTTTCCGTTGGAATCCGCCATGGGGAAAATCACGAAGGCTACAACCCCACTTGGCAGGAACGCGTGTTCGCCCTTTATAACGCTCCTCCGGGAACTGTGCAGCACATGCCGGTCTATTTCTATTTGAGCCCCGAGAATGCGCTATCGGCTCGCGGCTCTGCCATGGCATTTACGCATGGGGATCGTTATAAACCGTTGCCCGGGTATAAGACCATGGCCACGCATTTTCACGTAGGTTTCACTGAGGAGTTGTCCGAGTCGGGAAGCCTGGATACACAGCCGCCCTGGATTCCCGCTCTGCGCGCACTTGGGATCAACATGGTCGTGCTGTCGGACTTTCACGGCAGCGGCCACCCTGACGACCCGGGACCGCTTCGCTTTGCGGAGCTCAAGACGTACTTTGAGGCCAGCCGGCGGCATTCCGACCGAGACTTCCTGATTCTGCCGGGTGAGGAGGCCAACGCACACCTGGGAGGGCACTACAACATTCTCTTCCCCAAGCCCGTTTTCTGGACTCATGTACGTTCCGAGGGAACTCCAACGATGAAGGGGCATCCCGAATTCGGCAATGTCTATCACGCCGGCAACGCCGCCGAAATGTTTGAGATCATGAAGCGCGAGAAGGCCCTGGTCTGGCAGACCCACCCGCGCACCAAGGGGTCTACGTTCTACCCCGACAAGATCCGCTATACGGACTACTTCGAAAGCGATTATTGGCTGGGAGCGGGATTCAAGTCCCTTCCGGTAGACCAATCCGAACAGCGCCTCTGTGAGGTTCGTTGCTTCAGTACCCTCGATGACATGAATAATTGGGGCAGGCCAAAGTATCTACTGGGAGAAGTCGACACCTACAAGAAGTTCCCCTGGTACGATCTTTATCCGCTCTTCAATATAAATTACGTCAAAGTTGACCCACTGCCTCCATTCAGCGACTGGAGCCCAGTGAGCGATGCCCTGCGCGCGGGAGACTTTTTCGTCAGTACTGGCGAAGTCCTGATTCCGAGTTTTAGTGTCGAGGGTTCGGGCGCTGGAGCAAGTGTTCTCGCCGAGGTAGAATGGACCTTTCCCCTAGAGTTCGTCGAGGTGGTGTGGGGAAATGGAGATCGTACAGAACGTAAACTGATATCCGCCACGGATCAGCCCCCATTTGGGTCGCATCGCTACCGTATCCCCTTCGACGCCACAGGCGAGAAGTGGGTGCGCTTCGCCGTGTGGGATTCGGCTGGTAACGGCGCCTTCACACAGCCTGTGCATTTGAAGTAACAGGTGGAACACGTCATCATGATGGAGTCCGAAAACCCAAAGGTAGAGAGGCCGTCTTGATGGCACGATGTCACTTCGGGGAAATACCCGGTGTCATTCGAATTCAAAAGCAGGTCTAATATGGATCTGGCATTTTCACAATGAAGTTACGCATCACCCCACGGAGTTCGGGGGAGAGAGAACGATGAACACGAAACAGCTTTTAGCCTGCTTTAAGGGCGTTTGCTTGACTGCAGTCTGCGCGTTGATGGCCACAGACCTATTCCAACCGTCACTGCAAGGCCAGGTAACGTTCCTGCCGGCTCGACCTCCAAGCAACGACGTTGAGATCGATAATTTGATTCGTGTTCCCATGCGCGACGGGGTTATTCTCTACGCCGACATTTACCGGCCCGCGGGTGAGGGGAAATACCCGGTGCTCATTTCACGCACACCGTACAGCACGGAGCGGTCTCCCAATTCCCATAAGGAAGCCCTGTTTTACGCCCGCCGCGGTTATGCCTATGTCTTCCAGGACGTTCGAGGACGTCACGCATCGGAAGGCAAGTGGGAGCCTTTCCGCAATGACACCGAAGACGGATACGACACCGTTGAGTGGGCCGCCAAACAAGCGTGGTCGAACGGCAAAGTCGCTATGCAAGGACATTCCTACGGCGGTCATGTCCAATGGCGTGCCGTCATGGCCGCCCCTCCGCACCTCGTCACGATGTTTCCTCTGGTTGCGTCCACTAGTCTGTATCACGATTGGATCACTCGCAACGGTGGCTGGCGGCTCTCTTTCAATTTCGGCTGGGGAGCCGTTCGGCAGGAATCGCGAATCATGCAGAACGTTGGGCCGCACACGCTGAGAGGTGGGCCCGAGGCGATCAGCTACGACAAGGTCCTTTGGCACCTCCCGCTGAACGACATGCAGGCGCTCGTAGGCCGCGACGCGCAGTTCTACAAAGATTGGTTGGCGCACCCTGACTACGACGACTACTGGCAAAAGATCAACGTCGAGGAAGTATTCGACGAAGTCGCAATCCCTGTACATACGCTGGGCGGATGGTTCGACATCTTCAGCCAGGGGACACTGCGCGGATACGTCGGCGTGAGCCATCATGGCAAGACGAAACTGGCACGTGAGAAAAGCCATCTCACGATCGGCGCGTGGGGACATGGTCCGTCGCGCAAGACCGGAGATCTCGATTTCGGAGAACACGCCTATGCCAGCCGCGATGACTTGCAGCTTAAATGGTACGACTACTGGCTCAAGGGGATGGACAACGGCCTGGATTCCGAACCACCTGTTCGGATCTTCGTCATGGGAAAAAACGTTTGGAGATACGAGAACAAGTATCCCCTAGCCCGCACTCAGTACAAGAACCTTTACTTCGATAGCAACGGCCGCGCCAACAGTTACCGTGGCAACGGCCGGCTTTCGTTGAGCAAACCCTCTTCGGATTCGAAACCAGATCACTACACCTACGATCCAGACATGCCGGTTCCCAGTGTGGGAGGGAACAACTGCTGTGGTACGCCCACCCTGTCGGGTCCGCGTGATCAGAAGGAAGTTGAAAGCCGCAACGACGTGTTGGTCTACACCTCCGATTTCTTAGAGAAAGAGATCGAGGTCACCGGACCGGTGAAGGTCGTACTCTACGCTTCCTCTGACGCCCTCGACACCGATTTCACCGCCAAGCTCGTGGACGTTTATCCGGACGGCAAAGCCTACAACATGGCCGAGGGCATTTTGCGAGCCCGCCATCGCAAGGGCCTGAGCACCCCGGAACTGCTAGAGCCGGGCAAAGTGTACAAGTTTGAAATCGATCTAGTGGGAACCAGTGTGGCGTTCCAGACAGGACATCGCATTCGAGTCGATATCACGAGCAGCCACTTCCCCCAGTACGACCGCAATCCCAATACGGGCGAGCCCTTCGGCACCAGCGGGAAACCGAAGATAGCCCATCAGACGATCTATCACTCAGGAGTCCAGAACTCACATATCGTCCTCCCGGTCATCCCGTGAGGGGGTTCGGGGAAAAAGATGGCTTGGCTGCGTGGCCGGAAGAAGGCCCGCTGAAAGAAGAAGTTTGGACTAGCCTACATTTCTCACCACCTGACGGCCGAAGCACGCGTTAAGACCACCGTGAAGACGCAAATCTGGATCGCCGTGTCGGTCTATGTGCTGGTCGCGATCCTCAAGAAGCGCCTGGGGTTAGAACCCAGTCTCCACCAAATTCTATAGGTTCTCAGCGTGACCCTGTT
>Ga0315336_1004022_pt1 | contig 18297 bp, 18 predicted proteins | sample ASW5metaG_FD_204512 | JGI IMG/M metagenome (GOLD analysis project Ga0315336, IMG submission 204512) | Ammonia-oxidizing marine archaeal communities from Monterey Bay, California, United States - ASW #5 | ecosystem: Environmental > Aquatic > Marine > Intertidal zone | place: USA: California... | reverse complement strand
GGCTCGAGCGCGCCCGCCCGTTGTCCCACCAAGCCTCGAGCGCGGTCCGGGCTTCGTCCGCCCGGCCGGCCGAGGCCAATGAATCCACCACGTCCAAGCTCTCCTGGGCGCCCATCGGAACCGCAACGACCACCGCCAGGATGAGGGCAGCTAAATGAATCATGCCGCTATGTCTTCCCGGCTCATCAACGTAAGTAGCCATTCTTCCAAGTGATGTTCGTCCGAAAGCGCACTCGCCTTTAATAAGTGATCGACCCGAAGCAGGCCTAATACCGCCGACCGGATGGCGTCAGCGTTCCAGCCTCTGGCCTGCGCCTCGATCTGGCGGGAAAGCCACCTCTGATTGGGGGGAAGCACGGCCTCGACGGCTTGCGGGCCGCTCTCGACCGCCAAGCCGATTCTCAACAAGTGGGTCGAGAGCCCGACAGTCAGACCAACACCGGTCTCGCCTTGGTTCAAGAGCACCGGGAGCCCCGTGACAGCCTCTCGGAAACGCCGTGCCCCTACGAGATTGAACCATTTCCACCGATCCTGCTTCGGCAAGACAGTCCCCGCAGCCCGAACATGCTCCAAGGTAATTCGCTGTTCGCCCCCGGCAACGGAGGTGAGCTTTTCGAGTTCCTGTGAAAGGATGCCCAAGTCCGGACCGATCGCCTGGCCCAGTGCCCTTGCGGCATCGGGCTCCATGGTCGCTCCGAAGCGGGTGGCGGCCTCCTCCATCAACCACCCGGGAACGTCATCCTGCGAGATCATGGCGAACTCCATCGATTGAGCCCGCTTGATCAGAGTCTGATAAAACTTCGCCTTCGACCGCTCCGGAATCCGCGCTGAGAGAATCAGAGCGAGATCGGGCGTGGAATTTTCGACCAGACCGAGTATGAGATCTCGGGATCTGGCAGCGCCGGCGAAGGCTTCGGCACCCTTCACCACAACCACCCGTCGCTCGGCCATCATGGGAGGGGTGGCAAGTATTCGCGCGAGATCCTCGACACTCACCTCGGAGGCCTGTACCACGTCAAGGTTGAAGTCTCGAGTCTCCTGGTCCAGATGAATGTCCACCAGGGCCTTGACCGCCTCCCCCTTGCGATGCTCGTCGTCCCCAAAAAGGAAGAAAACCCCACCCGAGGATCCCTGAGCGGGGACCTTCCGGAGAGGGTTCATGATGGCGATGGCCTATTCAGATGCGTTTGTCCGGTCAATCGAGACCCGTTCTTCGGAGGAGCCGTTCCCCACCATCCCGATCACCGCGATACCGCTCACTCATCGGAGAATACTCATAAAGGAGGTTCTTCGCGTCCGACCATAGCCCTCCGGGGAACAAACCGGAAGAGGCCGGCACCCCGGAAGAGGCCGGCGTAGGCCCAAGTGCGTCGGGGTCGAAAAACGGGGCGGGCATCGGCGGACCCGATACGACGATTGCCGGCAGTGAGACTTCTGGAATCCTACTCCCGATCGTTGGTGACCAAGCGACAGCCGTGAGCAGAATCGCCATCCCCAGCACGGTCACTGCCGGCGTGGCGGAGCCCCTGCCGGTCTGGGCCACCGACCCGCCGTCGTCCAGATGGAACAGTCGGTGCTGAAGCCGCGGCCGGAAGCTCTCGGCGAGTTCAGCCCTAGGCATCACATGGAGCAGCGCCACACTCCGTGAAACGATTTCTTGGTATCGAGCACACTTTTCGCACGACGCCATATGGGCCTCGGCTTCCAGCCGTTCCGGGGCTCCAATAGGAGCGTCGTAAAACTCTGAAAACCGGCTCAAAAATTCCGAGCAAATCATAGAGTGGGACGGACTCCTGATCCTAGATTTGTGCACAGCGACACGCCGTCGAGCCAGAGTATTACGTGCACCGCTCCACGGAGTTCCCTCTAGAAGGCTGCTGGAGGAGCAACTGTTGCATGGAAAATTACGAACAGAAGGGAAGTGTTTTGGAAGTCAGTCGAGCGTAGGCGCGATCACCTGAGCGAAATTGTTGCGCGCGCGGTTCAGGCGGCTCTTCACCGTACCCAGATTACATCCTGTGATTTCTGCGATTTCCTCGTAGGTCTTACCCTCGAGTTCGCGAAGCACGAAGACGATCCGGTGATGCTCCGGCAACTGGGTCACTGCCTTTTCAACCAAGCCCTTGAGGTGACGCTTGCGGAAGAGATCGTCGGGCCTGTAGGTCGAGTCCTCCCATTCCAGGGGCCTGTGATCGGCCTCCCAGTTCTTCCGGATGGTCTGGAAAAGCACCAATGGGTTCCTCGAACGATTCCGCAACTCGTTCTTGGCCAGGTTTCCCGCGATCGTGTAGATCCACGTGGAAAACTTCTTGGTCTGGTCGAAACGGTGCATATGGCGGTACACCCTGACAAACGTCTCCTGCACAAGATCTTGACCCCGCTCACGGTCGCCGATCGTGCGATAAACGAAGTTCAAGAGGCGTCCATCGTACCGTTGCACCAATTCCCCAAAGGCCCGCTCGTCACCCGCCAGGAAGGCCCGAACCACATCGCTGTCGCCGAGTTGCCCCAGCATCTTGCGATGCTCTTTTGCCGCGCCCTCCGGCAGACCCTGGATTTCGGCTGTGTCCTTCACGTCTCGACTCCCTTCTACGGAGTACTCACCCGTCCCGCCCTACTGCCAAGGCACGTACCGTGCCATTCCGCTATTTGCCAAAATAACCCATTCCCCACCTTCTTGGCGGACCCGACCGTCCCACTTCGGGGACGCCTGATCCCAACCGGGGGACACATCTGCCCGCTGGTCGGTTCCTTTCCGCCTCAATCGCCGCGCACGAACCGATCCACATAGAGGATGGTCGCGACACTCTTGGCATCCACGATCCGCCCGCTTCGGACCATTTCCAGCACCTCCCAAAAGGCCACCCGCACCACTTCCATGAACTCGTCCGGGTCTCGTGAGGGTTTCCCAGGCTCCAGATTCGTCGCGACAAAAAGTCGAATTACCTCGTCTGTAAAGCCAGGTGTCGTGTAGATATTCGTGAGCAGAGTCATGCTCGCCGCCCGCATTCCGGTCTCCTCTTCGAGCTCCCGATGCGCGCATTCCTCCCAACTCTCCTCGGGTCCCTCCGGCAAACCGGCCGGGATTTCGTAAAGATAGCCGTCGGAGGCGTACCGGTACTGGCGAACCAGCAGCACCTCCGGGTCCGGATCGAACAAACCGCCAACAAAGGGCAAGACGGCCGAGGCACCGGCATGCCGGATCATCTCGAATTGGCCCTCAGTTCCATCCGGGAACCGAACCGTGTCTACACTCAGCCGAATGACCCGACCGTCGTAAACAGCCTCGCTGTCGATCCGTCCAGGCGGAAGCAAGCTCAGGGAGCGGCCTCAACCGTGACGGGCCCCCATCCGAGTTTCTCCAGTGGTGCTTGGATCTCCTCAGGGTGCCCACCGACCACGACCGTCATCTCGTCGGGTCGGATACATTGGCGGGCGGCCTCACGAGCCTCTTCGAGCGTCACCCCGCGGATACGATCTCGATAGTCCCCATAGTAATCGTCCGGTAAGTCGTAAATGAGAAGCTCCGCAATCCGCGCTGCGATCTGACCGGTCGTTTCCAGTTGGAGTGGGAAAGCGCCTGCAAGATAATCTCGAGCCGCGCCCACCTCTTCTTCCGTGGGCCCCTTAGCCACCAGCGTCGTGATCTCGGCGACGGCCTCGCGCACCGCGTCGGCGGTCACGTCGGTACCCACGGCGGTGGATACGCACCACGGCCCCGCTCCTCTTCGGACCAAGAAGCGGGAACGAACGCCATAAGTAAAGCCATGTTCCTCGCGGAGATTGAGATTGAGTCGGCTCGTAAACGCACCTCCGAGAACGGTGTTGAGTACTCTGAGCGGGAAATAATGCGGTGTGGATCGGGCCTGTCCCACGTGACCGATGCGGATTTCAGATTGAACTGCATCGGCGCGTTCGATCACGACGATGCCTCGTTCGCGAGTCCGGGATTCGGCGTCAATCTGGGGTTGGAGTTCAGCTTCACCGGCCCACGCACCAAAGTGCGTTTCGACGAGCGAGCGCACCTGCCCGGCATCCACGTCGCCCACGACGACGATCCCGGAACCCTTGGGTCGATACTGGGCCTCCACAAACCCTGAAGCGCAGCCCGGACTGAACGGACCCACCGACTCCACCGTTCCTCCAAGCGGGCGTCCATAGGGAACCTCCTCCGCGTACATCAAACGGCGTGAGGCTGTGGTGGCGATTCCAGCCGGATCCATCTCCCTTTGGCGGATCGCGGCCAAGCGTTGACCTCGAATCCGTTCCACCTCGTCATCCGGGAAAGCGGGCTCGATGAGCACCTCCGCGAGCAGCCCCATCGCGTCATCAAGCCGGTCGGCCATGCACGACAGCGAAACCGTCGTAGAATCCCATCCGCTCCCGACGGAGAGCCCGGCTCCGATCGCCTCGAGCGCCTCGGCCAACTCCACCCCGCTCCGTTTCGCCGTGCCACCCTCTAGAGAGTCTCCCGTCAGAACCGCGAGGCCGGCCCGGCTATCGTCGAGCCCGCCCTCTCCGGCGTCCAAGACCACCATGGCCGTTACGACGGGTAGGCGCCCGACCTGCACGGAACGGATCCGAAGTCCGTTCTCCGACACGTCGGCATGGACTGGCGGAAAGTCGAAGCTTCGAACGGGCCCAGCAGATGGCGCCACGGATCGGGACGATCCGCTCACGCGACGCTCGGCATGGGCGCCGTCTCAGGAACATACGTCAGGACCGCGCGATTATCGGCACCGAGAAAACGCTCTGTAAAAGTGGACACATCCTCAGGTGTCACCGCGCGAAGCCGCTCGATCTCGCCGTTCAACCGCCCGGGATCATCAAAGAGTTGATCGAACATCGACACTAGGTCGGCCCGTTCCCCGACTTGCTCGATCTGCCGGAAGAGGGCCGTCTCGGTGAGCGCGACGGCCCGCTGGATCTCTCGGTCTGTCACGGATGCGAGTCCTTCCATCTCTGCGACCAAGGCCGCCTCGAGCTCCGCTGGATCTCCATCGGGAAAGCCGGTCGCCCATGCGAGTAACATCCCAGCACCGGAGGTGAGTGGAAAAACGAAGCTCGTGACACCCTTGGCCACACGCCGCTCACGAACCAGCGAGCGGTAGAGTCGAGACGCCCGCCCGCTCCCGAGCACGGACCCTGCGACGTCGGCTGCGTAAAAGCCCTCGTTGGTATAAGTGGGAACGCGGCAGGCCATGAGAACGCGGGGGAGAGGAACCTCTGCCTCGACGCGCTCGTGAACCGTCTCGCCGATGACGGGATCGAGGTTCGGATCCCCCGGAATTGCCGGGATCTCACCACCCGGTGCGATTTCTCCGAAATGTCGCTCGATGAGGTCCAGGGCTTCATCGCGGCTGAAGTCCCCACACACGGTCAGAACCGCGTTGTTGGGTACATAGTAAGTCTGGAAAAACTCTGCGACATCGTCGAGCGTGGCGGCCTCAATGTCCGCCATCGACCCGATCACGGTGTGGTGGTAAGGGTGGGAGTCTGGAAATACCATTGCCTGAATCCGCTCGTCCCAGTCGCCGTACGGCTGGTTGTCATAGCGCTGCAGCTTCTCGTTCATCACGACATCACGCTGATTATCGAGTTTCTCTTGGGTCATCGCCGGAAGCATCCACCCCATGCGGTCGGACTCAAGCCATAGCGCGAGCCCCAAGTGGTGCGAGGGGACGGTCTCGAAGTAGTTGGTCCGGTCGAACCACGTGGTCGCGTTGAGCGAGCCTCCTACCCTCTCGATCAACTCGAAATGCCGGTTCTTGGGTACGTGCTCGGAGCCCTGGAACATCATGTGCTCGAACAGGTGAGCGAACCCCGTTTTGCCCGCACGCTCGTTTCGGGAGCCCACGCCATACCAGAGGTTGACGGAGACGACCGGGGTCGTGTCGTCGTGTGAGAGGTTCACGCGGAGGCCGTTATCCAGCTTGAAACGCTCGATGGGGATGGATAGCATGGCGCTCACAATGGGGGGGGCACGGGCCAGGCCTACAGCGCTATTGCGCCTGAAAGTTAACGGACTCGGTGGGTCGCGCTACTCATGGCACGTCATTATCGAGCCACGACGAGGCTCCGCTTCAGTAGCCCGGAGAGGACTTCATCTCAGTCCCTCCATCGGCCACACGCCGTCCGTCACGCCCCGTATTTCTCGAGGCGGGCCGCATGCGCGAGGGCCAAAGACATCAGATCCTTGCCCGGCACGACCCCGAGATCGCCCCCCCGACAGGACGACTCCCCAAACACCTTCGCGGAAGCCCGCGCCCAGCTTGAAGCGAGCAGTGTAGGCACGTGATGCCACGTGTGCTCACCGTAGAGCGCCGGCGTGGAATGGTCCCCGGTGACGATGAGCACGTCGGCGCCGAGTCCCGTGATTCGCGGGAGCAGGGAATCCACTTCTTCGATGGCAGCGACTTTCCCCTGGAAATCGCCGTCATGGGCTCGGGAGTCCGTGTCCTTGAAGTGGACGAAGTAGAAACCATAGGTACCAAAGTGCTGCTCGAGCATCTCGACGGTGCTTTCGTTCGAGTCGGGCACACCGTCGACGGTCATGCCCACCAAGCTCGCCACGCCACGATACATCGGGTACTTCGCAACGGCGACGGCCCGGAGGCCGTACCGAGTCTCGAAGGTGGGGTAGGGCGTGAATCCGGCGAACCCGCGCGCGAGGAAAGTGTTGGCCTGAGGTGCGTCCGTAAGGATCTCCCGGACCTGGTCGAGCACGCTCTGCACAATTGCCGCCGTTCGCTCCGACGCCGCGTCCGTCCCGGTAGCGGCCGCCTGAATGGGCCTGAGGCCTGCTCGCTGCGGATCGGTGTCGGCAATACCGTCGCCCAGACCCTCACCCCGCAGCACCAAAACCGCACGGTGCTCCTTTTCATGAATGAGTGTCACCTCGACCCCTTCCGGAGTGCGAAGATGGTCACGGACCTCTTCGATGACGCGCTGGCCCTCCTCGTCCGACGGACGTCCGGCCCGGCGATCCGTCAGGACTCCATCGTGATCGACGGTAGCCAGGTTGAGACGGGCGGCGACATCCCCGGGTTGCAGCTCGAACCCGACCCCTAGCGCGCTGAGTACGCCCCTCCCGATCATGGATCCAATGGGATCGTACCCGAAGAGAGCAAGGTGTCCGGGCCCGCTTCCCGGTGTGATTCCGTGCCCGACCGGATTGAGCATACCCAAGGAACTGCGTGCGGCTAGGGCGTCGAGGTGGGGGGTCGCAGCAGATTCCAATTCCGTTCGGCCGGTGTCCGGATGGGGCAAGCCGCCGAGCCCGTCCATGACGAGCATGATGATCGTTCCGCCATCGGCGCCTGGGACGGCGAGGTCGTCGGGGAGTGAGACGTGCGACATGACTTCGTCCTGAGAAGTTGTGAAGAACCATCCCTCCGCAGAAAACATAGCGTCACCTTGGAGCCGATACGATGCTTGGGGTGTACGGGCTCTCGAATTCGACCCACTGTACTTCTTCAACAGGCCTTTCCAGGAGGATTCGCAGGTGAGGTACCATCCCTTCGTAATGGAACGGTGGCAATCCACGTACGAGCACCGGGTCCGCTTCAACCTCTCGGAGAGTGGGGTGCACCCGCTTTCAGTCACGGAATTGCTTACGCTGGCGGACGTGGGAGCGGATGCACTCGACGTCCGTCTCGGATATGGCCAGTCCAACGGAAGCGATGAACTTCGAAACTTGATCGCGAGTCTCTATCCCGGCGCTACCGACGCGTCGGTGCTGGTCACCGTGGGAGGAGCCGAGGCCAATTTCACAGCGTTTTGGGAACTCATGCAGCCCGAAGCCCTGGTCGCAGTGATGCTGCCCAACTACATGCAAGTTCCAGGGCTGCTCGAGAGCTTCGGGGCACGCATCCACCCGTTCCATTTGGCGGAAGAATCCAACTGGCAACCCGACCTGAACGAGTTGGAGAACGGCCTCAGGGAGGGCGCGCGCTTTATTCTGATCACCAATCCTAACAACCCCACGGGAGCCGTCCTGGACGACGCCTCAGTGTGCGGGATCGTCGAACTCGCCGACCGACACGGAGCCTGGATTCTGGCCGATGAGGTCTACCGAGGCGCCGAGCTCGACGGTCCCGAGACTCCGTCGTTCTGGGGCCTTCACGATCGGGTCCTCATTACGAACTCGTTGTCAAAGGCCTACGGATTGCCCGGGCTTCGGATCGGCTGGGTGATGGGGCCCCCCGACATGATGGAGGCTCTGTGGGGCCGCAAGGATTACACGACCATCGTCCCGGCGAGCCTTTCGGACACGCTAGCCCGCCTGGCGCTGGAGCCCGCTACCAGACCCAAGATCCTGGCGCGAACGAGAAAGATCCTGACCGAGAATTTCGCCCTGCTGTCAAATTGGATGGATGGTCAGGAAGGCCGGTTCAGTTATCGGTCTCCCGACGCCGGCGCGATCTGCTACACTCGCTATCGCCCATCTATCAACTCCACTGAATTCGCAGAAGCGCTTCGCACAGAGATGGACCTGCTGGTAGTTCCGGGGGATCATTTCGGAATGGACCACTATTTGCGACTGGGCTTCGGCCCCCCGGCGACCGATCTCGAGGAAGCCCTGGAACGCTTGAGCGCCGCATTCGATGCCGTAGAGCAGCGATTGAGGAGTATGTCGTGAGCCAGATCGATCCGGTTCACGACCAGGTACTCCTGGTCCGTTCAGGGCACCAGTTGCTTCACCTCGATACGGAGGAAGAAGAGCGGGTATCCGGGCTTCTCCTGCACGTGGCAGAGCGACTGGGCCAGCCCTTATTCACCTGGACCTGTGTCCGGGGACTGAGCAGGGTGGACTTTTCCGGAGCAGTGTACGACACCGAAGAGCCAACGAAGGCTTTTCGCCATGTCGCCGCATCCGATCAACCTGGGCTTTATCATTTCCGGGATCTCGGGCCACATTTGAACCAAAACGTCGTCCTGAGCGCCCAGATGAAGGAGGTCGCCGGAACGGTGCCCCTCTCGGTGACCCGAGTCGAGTACGTCGACGAGCTACGCTCGTGGGCCAGGGAGCGAGCCAGGCCCGCTAACTAGGCCGGCTTGATGCACTCCGGCACGTCGTTCGCCAGCGAATTTACAAGCGCGGACACCGGATACGCCTCCAGCATCCCCTCGTACGGCTTGAGCAGGCTCATCGCCTCCGCGATCGACGTTTCGGCGTCGAGCCAGGCCTTGTGGCCGGCCACCGGCACAATGGCGGGCATTCGATCGTGGAGGCGCTGGATTCCCTCGTTCGCATCGACCGTGATAATGGCCATCGAGTAGATCGGCTCCGATCCCGCAGAATTCGAACGCTCCCAAACCCCGGCCAACCCCATCGGCTCACGGTCCGGAGAGTGGATCCAATACGGTACCTTGCGGCCGTCCTCCTTCGCCCACTCGTAGAATCCATCTGCGGGAACCAAGCAGCGCCGCGCACGGGCATCCCCCCTGAAGAAGGGCTTGGCCAGCAGACTCTCAGCCCTGGCGTTGATCATTCGCAAACCTCTTGCGGAGCCGTCGGACCAGGCCGGCACGCGACCCCAGCGCAGCAGACCCAGCCTTGTGCCGCGCCGGTCGGAAGCAACGACCGGCACGTCCTGGGAAGGGGCGATGTTGTACCTCACGCGGTAGTCGAATGTCACGGGCGGAACGTCGAAGACCTCGACGAGATGGTCCTCCGGCGTGGTCAGACTATACCGACCGCACATGCCCGATTCCCTGCATCTGCCTCACGATTCGCGGGCTTGGAAAGGTGCTGTTCTTCACAGGCTTCAGTTTCAACAGCCTTCATTCCTGCGTCGACTCTTCCGTCAGCTGTTTCTCCAGAAGCTCGTAAGCGATCGGCATGAAGTCCGCCTCCGTCACGAGGCCCACGAGCTTTCCGCTTTTCAACACGGGCAGACAGGACACACTCTTCGTGCGCATCAGGTCGATGGCCTCGAGCGTGGACGTCTCCGGCGTGACGCACACGGGATCCTTCTCCATGATCATCTTCACGGGCGTGGTCCCCCTGTCGCCCTGGGTCCCCATGTCGGCGACCATGCGTAGGATGGACCGGTACGACACGAGACCGACGAGCCGATGCTGATCATCCTCCACGGGCACGTGTCGGATCTGGTTCCGCTCCATCAGGAATGCCACCATTTCGAGCAGTTCATCCTCCTGGACGGTGAAGAGTTGGGTGGTCATGTAGTGCTCCACCTTCAAGTAGTTGCGGGTCCAACCACCCGCTTCTTCCAGCTCGGCCAACGGCCACTCGTGGCAGGGCTTTCTCTCCATCTGCCGGCTGGCGATCGCAGCGGTGAGCGCTGTCATGCGTTCGGAGCGAGTACCCCTCTCCTTCATCTCCGACAGCGAATGCATCATCCAATCCGAGCCGGTGCCGCGACTCTTCACCCGATCGTGAACGACACCGAGATACTTGTCGATTTCGGCCTTATCGACGTGCGCCTCAAGGCCCGCCCGGGCCAACGGAATCAGAGTCTCGAGTATGAGCTCCGGTGCGCTCACCCGCTGCCCATCGACCCAGTGGAATCCTGAGTTGAGTCCCTGGCGCGCAGCGGTCAGGAAGTTGTACTTCGCGTCGTCGAAGCTCAGCCTCTCCGTGATGTCCCCGTATTCGTTTTTCGCACCGAGGACCAAGCCGATCCAGAACGCCGCATTCGCGACCTCGTCCAGCACCGTCGGGCCCGCGGGTAGCACGCGGCACTCGATACGCAGATGCGGTTTCCCCTCCGAAATTCCGTAGCAGGGCCGGTTCCACCGATATACCGTGCCGTTGTGCAGCTGGAGCGCCTCCAGGCGAGGGATGTCCCCGGCCCCCAATTGCTCGAAGGGATCCTCCACCGCCTCCTGTGCCAACAACACCCTGAACTGGGCAATATCCTCCTCGAAAAGCTCTGTCACCGACTCCTTCACCCATCGGTCGCCAAATCGAACCCGGGAGCTGAACTCACGTAGATGAACCGAAGTGCTTCGCGTATCCACGGCTTGGCGAAAGAGGGCGATGCGGGTCTCGGCCCAGAGGCGCTTACCAAACAGGATGGGCGAGTTCACGGCGGCGGCCAGAACCGGGCCGGTCATCGCCTGGGACACGTTGTACATTGCCGCGAATTCCGCCGCGTCGACCTGAAGGTGGACCTGACAACTGCAGTTGCACGCCTCCAGCATCACGGAATCGTGTTCGATCTGGAGTTCGTCGTGCCCCTCGACTTGGAGCCTGTACGCTCCACCTCGCAATCTCGTCAGCCTCTCGTTCAGGGCGTAATACCGGGGCAACGGAGTGATGTTGTCGAGCGTGAGATCGGATTTACCGAGCGTCGGAAGAATCCCCGCGAGCACCACGTCGGCACCGACGTCGCCTGCGGCCTCACGTACCGTGTTCAAGAGTTCCTCGACGTTCACCTGGAGCGCACTGAAGCAACCACCGTCAAGCATCATGGGCGCGATATTCATCTCGAGGTTGAAGCGCGCCAACTCGGTGGTGAACGCTTCCCCCTCAAGCCGATCGAGCACCTCCATGGCGACCGGCGCCGGACGCCAAGCTTGGTCGACCAGGAACATCTCCTGCTCGCAGCCGAAGCGCCGGACACCGGATTCGATCAGATCTTCCTTCAGCATCCGCCCGAGGGCCTGGAGATCTTTCAGGAGCGCCTTGGTGAAGACACGGACCGAACCCTCCTCCAACTCGGGCGCGACCGCCTGACCACTGGAAGTTGGCCGAGGCGTCATTAGATGAACGTCGCGATATCCTCCAGCGACTTCCTCTGGAGCTTCGGGACGGTTGCGTCGGGAGCGGGATAACCGACGACGAGGATCAAGAAGGGTCTCTCGTTTTCCGGGCGTCCCAGTACTTCGTTGAGGAAGCCCATTGGTGAGGGCGTATGCGTCAACGAGACGAGGCCAGCTCGGTGGATGGCGGTGATCAGCATCCCGGTCGCGATGCCCACAGACTCAGTCACGTAATAGTTCTTGCTCTTGTCGCCGCTCTCTTCGATCGCATAGCTCTCTGCGAAGACGACGATCAGGTAGGGGGCGCTTTCCAGAAACGGCTTCCTCTCATCGGTTTGCAGGGGCGCCAGAGCCTCCAGCCAATCCTCGGGCGCGCGGCCCCCATAGAATTCCTTTTCCTCCTCCTCGGCAGCTACGCGGATCGCCCGCTTGATCTCCGGTGAGGACACGATCACAAAGCGCCACGGTTGCCTGTGGGCTCCGTTTGGCGCCGTTCCAGCGGCGAGGACGCACATCTCGATGATGTCCCTAGGAACCGGTCGGTCGGAAAAATCGCGCACGGTACGTCTGAGTTGGGCCTCACGCAGAAACCCACTCGCACGTTCCCGCATTTCATCCGCGGGAAGCTCGACGTAACCGGATAACGGGATAAATCCCGAGGGTGTTTCCATCGCCTGGGTCACCTCGTGATCCGTTCGTGAACCAGGACGAAGCCTCCCTCACCATCCCACGTCCGGAGCACTCGACTTACCGTGACACCGACCTGCCGCGCGAGAATCCGAATGTTGACGAGTGCGATCACCACCCTATCGGATAGGTCGATGGAGCCCCAATAGGATCTCGGTGTCGCCGAAAAGGTACGGTATGTCTCCTCAAGGGGTCCTAGCAACGTGCCTTCGGGAAAAGGAATCCGAAGCGCAGCTGCACCAACGGAATACGTTCGTAGAATGCTTGCCCAGGAAGCACCCGAACTCCTGAGCGACGCCACGGCATCGGGCGAGGCACCCGCGGCCCCGGCAATGAAAAGGACAACCACAATCTCATCGGGCTGGAGAGGCCACTCCGCAAGAATTCCGACCTCATCGGAGGAAACGGGGAACGCCTGACCCACGGTGGCATAATACGCATCAATGGCCGTCTGATCCGGGACTCGCCGTTGGGCCGCCAGTGAAAGCGGCACCACGCTCATGAGCCCGAGCACGCCAATCATGGCTCCGTGTATTCGACTCACCGCTGTCTCCTCCACCGGTGTGGACCGCCATTCGATCCCGAGTTCTGTGGTACGATCTCGCACCGTAATCTTCCACCGAGAGCAACGTTACGCCATGTCCCCAAGTGGCGCACCAGCCCCCCGCGCCAAATCGATGCGATTTTTTCTCTTTGGCACGACTCTTGAGATTAAATCAGACCAGACCGGCATCGCCAGCACCCTCGCTTTGAACGAGGAGGTGGTCATGGGTGGATAACGACAGCAAATCTTGGGGTCGGGGCTTCCCAGCGGGCACGCCAGCCGTTCAAGCCGTACCTCAAGTCGCCATACACGTCCCAGAAGGCATCAAGTCGGATGTTTTGATCGACTTCACATACTCTCATATCGTTGATTTAGAATGACTTACGTTACCTTTGGCCGCCCAACGCCTGGCTCACTCCGAAGATCGCCAGGTGTGGCTCATGGGGCTACCCGACAACGCGTGGTCCGCGCTCGAAGCAATGGGCCTGAACGACCTCTTCGTTCGTGTCGGTTCTCCAGGGGGACGGCCAAGCTAGTAAACGCTTGGTTTTCCCCCCCCCCTTTTTTTTACGCCCCTCGCCCTCTAGGGCGGGGGGCATTTTTCCCATTTAAGGGACCTAAATGCCTCAAGAAAGCCTCTAATAAAGCCCGTTCCGACAGCTATGCGTCCGATACGTGCAGCTACCTGTCCGATACGATCTGACGCTGACTATCCGGATTCCACTGCGGACGCTCGGAGCGGTTGGCGAGTTCGTATCCAAGGTAGAAGATCAACTGGCTGACTCTCACCGCCTTCTCAGCGTCGATGCGATCCACTTCGTCGTCGCGTCCATGATAATCCTCGTGGGTGCCGTTGAAGAAGAAGAGGACCGGGACTCCCTTTCGGGCGAAGTTGTAGTGGTCGGAGCGGAAGTAGAACCGCTCTTCCGGCCAAATGTCATTGATGGCGGCCATCCCGAGTTCCGGATGGGCCGCATTCACGAACCGGAGTGTCTCACCGAGATCGGAGTGCTCCATTCCGATCGCGACGATCGTGTCCGGCCAGTTACGCCCGACCATGTCGACGTTGAGGTCGGCCACCATGCTCTCGGTGGGAACAGGCGGGTTCGCCGCGAAATACGCGCTGCCCCGAAGACCCTTCTCTTCGCCACTCACCAACAGAAAGATTATCGACCGCTTCGGCTTCGTGTCGAGCGACACGAATGCCTCCGCGATCTCTAGAACTGCCGTGGTCCCGGAGGCGTCGTCATCAGCTCCGTTGTTGATGCTGTCGCCCTCGGAGTTGGGCAGGCCGATGCCGATGTGATCCATGTGGGCACTGAAGACCACGTATTCTTCTCGGAGGACGGGGTCGCTGCCTTCCAAGACACCGGCCACGTTCGGAGCGAAGCGGATCGTGTCGAACGGATAAAGCTGAACGTAGGAACCGTCATCGCCCCCGGGAACCAAGCCCATCCGTTCGAATTCCTTGGCGATCCACTCCGCCGTCATCTCGAGCCCGCGACTCGGGGTGTCCCGACCCCCCATGCTGTCGTGGGCAATCACACCGAGCTTTCGCAGATAATCATCCATATCGATGTATGCGGCCGCGGCCACCACACCGTCCCCGGCGGATCCGAGTTCGCCGCCGCTTTGTTCCTGAGTACAATTGGCCCCCCCAGCCATCACCACAAAGAAGAGGGTTGGCACCAAGAACTGTGATTTCATCGGACCTTCCTACTCATTCGCCGGAGAGGTTACCCACACCGCAAGGACGACCTGCAGCGTGTTCGCGGCCCATAACTTACCCAGCAGAACGGACGACGCCAGACGTCCTTCTCAGCGCAGTCCCAACGCACGGTTCAGTAGCTCCGCCAACTCGGGTTCGGTGAGCGGCCCCGACAAGACGGCCCTACCACCAGGTACATCGCGGACGACCATATCCGATCACAGTTGTCGCGTACTCTTCCAGATTTTCCACCGGGTGCTCCCGAGCTTGTCTGCGACCCTCTGATCGCCGGTCCTGAAGGACCACGGTGATGGCTAGGCGGTGTAACCACGTCGAAAACTGGCTCTCTCCACGGAAGCCCGAGAGCTTCTCCCAGGCCCTGACGAACACGTCCTGCGTGAACGAGTCGGCATGCTGCGTGTCCCCGCTCATACGCAGGCAGAACGCGTGAATCCAGCCCACGGGGGTCCAATAGACACCCTCGAACGCGTCTGCGTCGCCTGATCGCGCCTGGCGCACCATCCGATGCACCAGATCGATCGCGTCATGCGCGTCAGCGTTGATCGGTGTCACCCACGCCAGTTCCATCGCATCTCGGTTCTGAGTGTGTTGCCGTCTTTATTCCCCGAGATACCGCAGCATGTGTGGTTGTTGGAACGCCATCCATCGTCGAATCCGATCTAGAGATAGGGTCTCGCCTCTTTTTCGCGCTCAGCCCCTCTTACATATTTGTAGCATGGATCTCTTGACCAGCCCCGAAGCGTGGATCGCGCTGGCCACGCTCACGACTCTCGAGATCGTTCTCGGGATCGACAACATTGTCTTCATCTCGGTGCTGGCCGACCGGCTTCCAGCCGAGCAGCGCCTGAAGGCACGCCAGTTGGGACTAGCACTGGCGATGCTCACGCGGATCCTGCTGCTCTTCTCCATCACGTTCATCATGCGGCTCACAGTGGTGCTGTTCACCGTTTTCGAGCATGGCGTGTCGGGGCGCGATGTCATCCTGATCGTTGGGGGTCTCTTTCTCCTGACCAAGTCGACACGCGAGATCCACCACAAGATGGAGGGCGACGACGAGGCGGCGGTGGGCGCCACCAATGCGGCGACGTTCGGTGGGGTCCTCATCCAGATTGCCATCCTGGACATGATTTTTTCACTCGACTCGGTCATCACAGCCGTGGGGATGGCCGATGATCTGGCGGTCATGGTCACGGCCGTTGTCCTGGCCGTGGGCGTCATGATGATTTCGGCCGGTCCAGTCGGCGACTTCGTGTCCGATCACCCCACCGTGAAGATGCTCGCCCTGAGTTTCCTGCTCCTTATCGGAACGAGCCTCATCGCAGACGGCTTGGGTTTTCACATTCCCAAGGGGTACATCTACTTCGCGATGGGCTTTTCAGTCTTGGTGGAGACTTTGAATCTCCGGGCCCGCGCAGCCCGTTCGAGCCACCGTGTCCGTGGGGGGCCAGCTTCGATCGCCGAGCGTACGGCCGACTCCTCTTAAAAAAACCGGCGCCGCCTATGAAGGGCGGCGCCGGCAACCTCAAACGAGAGTGAACTCTTAGTCTTCAGGACATTTGAAAGCCGGTAGCGTCTGCGGTCCGCCAGCCGGGAGAGCATCCGCAGCCATTCTCCTGAGCACGGCCGCCACATGCCGATCTCCTTCTCGTTCCACTCTGCATGCGGCCCGAAGTAGTTGCCGAATCTTCTGTTCTACGCTCATCCTCCGCCTCCCTCCTCACCGGACCGTCAAAGCTCGGTCCTCCCCCCTCGATCCCTGTCTATTCAACACGTCACATAATACGCCAGAGGAGCAGAATTGTTTCAGGTTCAGGTCGCCAAATCAGCTCGACACCGGTCCGATGGCGAGGCCGAAGACGAAAGGCGGAATGGCCCCTACCGGCGGTACCCGGGCCCCCGCACGATCATGCCCGGTTTGGCATCCGTGTGCTCGCCACTGCGCACGACCGCCACTCCGTTCACGAAGACGTCCCGGATCCCCTCCGAAACCTGGTGGGGATCTTCGTACGTGGCCCGGTCGATGACGGTCTCAGGGTCGAAAATGACGATGTCGGCATAGAAACCCTCGAGCAACGCACCCCGATCGGGAATCGACAGGCGTGCCGCGACGGCTGAGGACATCTTCCGGATGGCATCCTCGAGGGGCACGACACCCTGCTCTCTAACGTACCGGCCGAGGATTCGTGTGTAGGTTCCATACGATCGGGGGTGTATCAGGACCCTAGTAGTCGCCGGATCGACCCCTCCCGCATCGGTACCGAACTTCATCCAGGGCTGCTGGATCTGAAGGCGGACGTTGGCCTCGCTCATCATGAAGAACACGGTGCCGATCCGTTGGCGCTCGTCGAGGACCAGGTCCATCGCGGTCTCGATCCAGTCTTTGCCGAACTCCTCAGCGACGTCATCAAGATACCGACCGGAATAGTTCCGCCGGTTCTCCACCTTATCGAACCCGAGAAGGAGCACCCCACCGGGAGTGGACAGGGCGCAGAGGTTCTCCCAATCCTCAGTCTGAGTCTCGATCTCAGCCCGAATCCGCGCCCGTCCTTGAACATCTGCCAAGTTGCGGTAGAGTCTCCCGTTGGCCGAGGCGGACGGAGGAAAACAGGATGTGAGCCCGGTGCTCCCGGCCACATAGGGGTACATGTTCGCCTGAACGTCGACGCCGGCGGCCCTCGCCGAATCGATCTTTACAATCGCTTGGGCGGTCTTGGGCCAGTTGTCACGGCCGCCAGCCTTGAGATGAAAAATCTCTACCGGCACACCGCCACGAACGCCGATTTCTATGGCCTCGTCGATCGCTTCGAGAAGGTTGTCGGCCTCGGAGCGGAGGTGCGAGATGTATACACCCCCATACGGGGCCATCGCCGCCGCGATTTCTCCCAACTCTGCGGTGGAGGTGAAGTTCCCGGGCGCATAGATCAGCGCGGTCGCTACGCCGAAGGCACCGTCCTCCATCGCTCTCCGTACCACCGCCTTCATCGTGTCCAGCTCGGCTGGGCTGGGTTCACCCATCTGCGAACCGACGGCATAAGCGCGGAGCGTGCCACCACCAAGGAAGGATCCTTGGTTTACGGAGGTGCCCCGGGCCTCCATTGCCCGAAGCCACTGATCGAACCCGCGTTCTCCTGAGAACAGCCTGGTTTGGCGATCAGCCTCCGACTGGTCTTCGGTCGGGGGACCGAGGTAGGCTGGATTGACCGGGGCCGTCGTCGTTCCCTCCCCCATGATTTCGGTCGTTATGCCCTGAGTGACCTTGCTTATGACTCGGCTGTCGCCCGACAGCAGCGCGTAGCGGGACTGGCTCTGAATGTCGATGAATCCGGGCGATACCACGTGCCCGAAGGCATCCACCCGCTCGGCCGCCGTCGCGCCTCGCAGCAAACCGCGCGGCGTGATCCGGGCGATCTGGCCGTCCTTCACGGCAACATCGCCGTAGAACCATGCGCTCCCCGTTCCATCCACGACCCGGCCGTTCTCGATGATCAGATCGTAATCGAAACCGGAATCGGCCTCGACGGGGGCCAACGGCTCGGGCTCGGGTTGGAGTGGGGTAGCGGGCAGGGGCGCGGGCGCGGGTGGAAGCGGGGTAGCGGGCGGGGGCTCG
>Ga0315336_1004021_pt1 | contig 18301 bp, 13 predicted proteins | sample ASW5metaG_FD_204512 | JGI IMG/M metagenome (GOLD analysis project Ga0315336, IMG submission 204512) | Ammonia-oxidizing marine archaeal communities from Monterey Bay, California, United States - ASW #5 | ecosystem: Environmental > Aquatic > Marine > Intertidal zone | place: USA: California... | reverse complement strand
CGAGGAGCCCTGCCCGGACGGCCGCGTCGTGGTGGGACTGCCAGGGCATGGCGACGCTGCTGCGGTAGGGTTTGCTCGCACCGCCAGAATCCCCCTCGAAAGAGGACTTCTTCGCAATCCGCAGTCACATCGGCCCATCGAAGCGCCGCCGAGTGCGATCCCGGGCTTTGCCGCTCGACAGGCCTTCACGGTGGTTCCAGCCGCCGTAGAAGATCGCGCCGTCGTTCTGGTGGCCAACTCCCTCGTGACGGGCGCGGCGATCAAACAGGCGATCGAGCTTCTACGCGATGCTCGCGTGCCCGCCATCCACCTACGAATCGCCAGTCCGCCCGTGCGAGGCAGCTGCCCCTACGGTGTGTCTGGTCCTACGGCCGACGAACTCGCCGCGACGATTCACGTCGAGCCGGCAGCGCTGTGTGCGGCCCTGGGTGCAACCAGCATCGGATTCCTGTCTTCGGAGGGCTTGCACGCAGTCACGGGTCGGCGCGTTGACGGGACGCCCATGTACTGCGACGCCTGCTTCACTGGCACTTTCCCTGTGCCGCCAGAAGAGTCGGACGACCAACTGCAGCTGTTCTAGCTCTTGCGGCGCCTCAGGCCGTGAGCCCACCGTCGACGACGAAGACCTGTCCGGTGATGTAGCTGGCGCGGGGACCGGCCAGAAAGCAGACGACCTCGGCGATTTCTTCGGGCTTGCCGAGTCGAGCCAGGGGGATCTCGGAACGGGCGATGTCGAGCACCTTCTCGGAGAGAACCGAGGTCATGTCGGTCTCCACGAATCCTGGGGCGACGACGTTGACGCGCACATTGCGGCGCGCCATTTCCTTCGCGATCGAGCGGGTCATTCCGATGATCGCGGCTTTCGAGGCACTGTAGTTGGCTTGCCCGGGGTTTCCTTTGAGTGCGGTCACGCTGGAGACATTGATGATGCTGCCGCTGCGTTGTCGCGCCATGACGCGGAGCGCGGCGCGGGTCATGCGAAACGCGCCGCCAGCGTTGACGCTCAGGACCTCGTCCCACTGCTCGTCCGACATGCGCATCGACAGATTGTCTTGGGTGATTCCGGCGTTGTTCACGAGGATGTCCAGGGAGCCCAGCGCTGTGGCCGCCTCGACCAGAGCTTCGGCGCCCTCGCGGGTGGCGACGTTCGCTTGCACCGCGACCCCCCCGATCTCAGCGGCGAGGCCCTCGGCCAATTCGGCACTGGTTCGGTAGTTCACCACGACCTTCGCTCCCGCCCGAGCGAGCGAGATGGCAACGGCGCGTCCGATCCCGCGCGCGCCACCGGTGACAATGGCAACTTGGTCCTTCAGATCCACGCGTCCTCCTGGGGCGTGCGGCTATAACGGTACTGGTCATGGAGGCCAGTTGAAGGACCGTCGTTCCAACTACCGGGTGCAACAACGCGCGAGCGGACTTCGGGTCTCGCTCGAAGCGGATGGGAAGACGTGGGACGGTATCGTCGCCGACACCAGCGCCGGAGGAATCGCCGCCTCCTATCCAGTGGATGCTGCGCCCCAGCTCGCGTTGGGTGACTGCATCGAGCTCTTCTTTCAGGGGGGAGGCATCGATGAGGGGCGCCGCGCCCATGTTTGGGTCAAGTCCGTCGACGACACCGGCGCGCACCGCCGCTATGGCTTCAGTTTCACCGACCCCGGCAAGGCGGTCGCGGGTATTCCCTTTGCACACCGGGAGAACTTCAACCGACGGGCCTGGCTGCGCGTACTGCCTGACAGGGCGGTCAACGCGGTCCTCGTCCCCCTCGAAGGCGACCTCCACGGTCGGGAAATCGAGGCGGGAGTCGCCGATATCTCGGCAGGTGGTATGGCGCTTTTCGTATCCGGAATTCGCCCCGAAGGCCTTCGGGAGGTCACCGCCGTCCGATGTACCGCGATCTTCCCGGGAGAGAGCGTCCCCAGGACCTTGACGGGCCGCATTCGCAACCGCGAACACCTCACCCATTGTGTGCGTGTCGGTGTCGCATTCGATCCCGACGATGACGGAGATCGGGGGCCGACCTACGAGCGATCCTGGGACTGCGAGAGCTGTGAGCATCGCGGTCTTCTGGCGACCTCCCACCTCCGGTGCCCGGCGTGTTGTCATCCACGCGGAGACGGTGAGACCTACCTGTTGGCCTGGTCGGCCATCCAGCCGCAGTCTGCCCACGAGTTCTGGGGCAACCAGTCATGCACCACCTGTGAGGCGAAGATGTCGTCGAAGGCGGCCTATTGCGGTCGGTGCGGGACGTCGCTGGTCTAGTCGACCCGCCCTGGTGCGATGCTCTCCCATCCGCTGAGCGCGGCGATCAGCCGATCCAATCCCATTGCAATACCGGCGGTGCGAGGCATGTGCCCGACGGCCTGCACGAATGCGTCGTCGACTGGATGTGGCGGCTCTCCGGCCATCGCTCGCGCCATGTTTGCCGAGGCGAACCGCCTTCGTTGCTCCGTCGCATCGGTGAGTTCCAAGAAGGCATTGGCCAGCTCAACACCGCCGACGTACGCCTCGAAACGGCAGGCGACAGGCCATTCTCCATCGTCGCGGATTCGCGCCAGTGCGGCCTGGGAAGCCGGCCAATCGTAGACGAGCGTCGGCTGCGTAATGCCGGGTTCCACGTCGGTGACCCATCGGCGAAAGAAGGCGTCATCCCAGCCTTCTTCGGCGCTACTGATGTCCGTCGCTGACGCGACAGCGAGGTCCACGCCGGTGGCCTCTTCAAATAGCGTGCGCACTGTGACTCGACGCCATGGGCCGGGAGGTTTGGCGTCGATAGCGTGGGCTGCGATGGCCACGATGGCCTCGACCTCGTCCATCAGATCCGAGAGCGCGGCCCCGGCTCGATACCACTCCAGCATGGTGAATTCGGTGGCATGCCAGGGTCCTACCTCTCGGTCGCGGAAGCAGGGCCCGATCTCGTAGATCCTCGGCAGGCCTGCGGCGATCACCCTTTTGAGGGCGAACTCGGGAGACGTTCGCAAGAAGCCAGATCCTGCCGCAATGGGGAACAGGAACTCCTCCATTGCGGGGGAGGGGACCAGCGTCGCTGTCGGCACCTCGAGATAGCCGTGGTCGGCGAACCAGGCTCGAATCGCACGGAGGAGCTGCGCTCTCGCGCGTACCCCTGCCGGATTCATTTCTTGACGCGCTCGACGTAGTCGCCGGTGCGGGTGTCGATCTTGATCCAGGTCCCGTTCTCGACGAACAGCGGCACGTTGACTTGCGCGCCGGTGGACACCGTTGCAGGTTTGGTCGCACCTTGCGCCGTGTTCCCCTTCATGCCGGGCTCACAGTAGGTGATCTCGAGCTCGACGAAGTTTGCCAGCTGCACGGTCACCGGGTTGCCCTTGTAGAACAGCACATCGACCATCATCTCTTCGACCAGCCACTTCGCGGCGTCGCCGACGGTCTTTTTCTGAACGGCCACCTGGTCGTAGGTCTCCATGTTCATGCAGTGATAGGCCTCGTCGTCCGCGTACAGGAACTGCATCTGGAAATCTTCGACGTCGGCTTCGGCGAGGGATTCACCGCTCTTGAAGGTGCGATCCAGGACGTTGCCGTTGATGAGATTCTTGAGCTTGGTCCTGGTGAAGGCCTGGCCCTTGCCCGGCTTGACGAACTGGAACTCGACGACGGTGTACGGCTTGCCATCGATCTCGACCTTGAGTCCTTTGCGAATGTCGGCGGTCTGATACATGAGGTCCTCTAGGACGTTGGGGCGGACATGTATCACGGCAGCGGCACACGCAAAGGACCGGTGGTCGGTCGACCCGAGATGTTGCGTGACCGGCCCGATGTCTCGGCGGTTTGGGAAGCGGCCGATTCCCTGTTTCCCGTGCGGGTCACGCGTTCGTGGTGGGAGCGCGTCGATCATACCGATCTCGCCGATCCACTCGCGCTTCAGGTGCTTCCCGATCCCCGCGAGCTGGTGCCGGATCCTCAAGACCGGGCAGACCCTGTCGGAGACGCTTCCCGAAGCCCGATGCCGTGGGTCGTGCACAAGTACCCCAATCGAATTCTCTTGCTGATGACGAAGCGGTGTCATCTGTACTGCCGCTACTGTTTTCGGCGGAACCACGTCCCGACGGGGCGAGAAGATCCGACCGATGCCGAGTGGGAGGCCGCTCTCCGGTATGCCGAGGAGAGTGGAGCCCGTGAGGTGATCCTGTCCGGTGGTGATCCGCTGGCCGTCCGCGATGATCGGATCTTTGCCACCCTGGACCGGCTCCAGCCGCGGATTCCAGTCGTTCGCGTGCACACGAGGGCGCCGATCACACGACCCGACCGCGTCACCGGTTCATTGGTCGCCGGGCTCGCCAAACGAAATCCCGTCTGGTTCGTCGTACATGTCAACCACCCTCGTGAGCTGTCGGCGGACGTCGATCGGGCGCTGGCGCGCTTGGTGGATGCCGGTGTTCCGGTGCTCAACCAGTCGGTGCTTCTGCGGGGAGTCAACGACGATCCAGACGTTCTCGCGCAGCTCTTCGACGCACTTGTAGAGCGCCGGGTGTTCCCGTACTACCTGCATCATCCCGACCACGCTGCGGGCAACGCGCACTTCCGGCTCAGCCTCGAGGAGGGGAGGGCCATCGTCGCGGCACTCCGCCAGAGAATCAGCGGCATATCGATGCCTCGCTACGTGCTCGACGAACCGGACGGGAGTGGAAAAAGCGACATCCTGGAGGGGTAGAGTAGGGGCCAATTGAAAATGGTTTTCATTTTCAATGATTTCGGTTAGGTTCTAGGTCCCCCATGAGGTGCCCTAGATGGTCATGACGATGGACCAGTTGCTTCCCGGCGAATTCGCCGTGGTCACCGATGTTCAGGGGCGTGGGGCCTTCCGTCGCCGTCTGCTCGAACTCGGAGTCCTGCCGGGAACTCCGGTCACGCGCACCGGCCAGGCACCTCTTGGCGATCCGCTCTCCTTCCGCATTCGCGGTGCAGTTCTCTGCCTTCGCCGGGAGGAGGCTTCCACCATCGCGGTGGAGAAGACGAAGTGACTACCCCGGCCGCCGCGGCATCGGCGGTCCCCGCGCAGCCAACCGTCCTGGTGGTGGGAAATCCCAACACGGGGAAGTCGACGCTCTTCAACGCGTTGACGGGCATGTCTGCCAGGGTCGGCAATTTTGCTGGCACGACGGTGAGTCGGAAAGTCGGGCGGTGGCGCTCGGACGGCCTCGACGTGACGTTGGTGGACCTGCCCGGCACCTATTCTCTGGCTGCGCGGTCGCCAGAGGAGCGAGTCGCCATTGACGCCGTGCTCGGGCTTCGCGGGCACCAGATGCCCGATGCATTGGTCGTTGTCGGAGACGCCCCCCGGCTTCTTCGCAGTTTATACCTGCTTCTGCAGCTGCTTGAGCTCGAGGTTCCGATGGTGCTCGGCCTGAACCTCATGGACGAGGCCCGGGCACAAAACGCGGTCCCGGATATCGACGCACTGGCCAGGGACCTCGGGGTGACTGTGATTCCGCTGGTGGCTAGAAGCGGCGAGGGGACCGACGCGCTCGCAGAAGCTGTGCGCGACGCCCTGCGGCATCGGAAGACGCCTGGTTGGACGCATACCTGGCCGGCAGAACTCATGTCTGACGCCGAGGAGGTCGCCGCCGCGTTTCCAGACGTGTGGTCGTCGGTGGTCCAGGGTCGCGAGGGTCGCGCCCGAGCGGTGGCCCTCTGGATGTTGCTCTCCGTCGAAGCCGACCAGGAGCCGATGAATGATCTGCCGTTGGACGTGATTCAGGGGGTGCAACGCCGCGCCGCTGACGCCGGGCGAGACCTCGCGGGCGAACTGGTCGCCACCCGATATGCCTGGCTCGACGCGCGCGCGTCCCAGTGGCTCGGCCACGGCGTCGTCATGGACGCCAACCCAATCAGCGACCGCATCGATCGATTCCTGCTGCACCCGCTCTCGGGGTCGGTGGCTTTCGTGTCGGTGATGTCGTTCGTGTTCACGGCCCTGTTTGCCTGGGCCGACCCAGCGATCGGCTGGATCGAGGGCGTGTTCGGCTGGATCGGTGGCTGGGTCGGGATTGCTTTCGCTACGGCGGCGGTGGCCTTTCCAGCACTTGCAACCCCGATTGGATTGCTGGGCGACCTCATGGTCGAGGGCGTCGTCGGCGGGGTGGGTGCCGTTCTCGTCTTCCTGCCGCAGATTGGGTTGCTCTTCCTGTTCATCGCGATTCTCGAGGACTGCGGCTACCTGGCTCGCGCAGCGCATCTGATGGACCGCATCCTGCGCGCTGCGGGGCTGCCAGGGCAGGCCTTCGTGCCTCTTCTCTCTGGCTATGCCTGTGCGGTGCCGGCGATCATGGCAACTCGCACAATGCCCCGATTCCGAGATCGGCTCCTGACGATGATGGTCATTCCACTCACGTCGTGTTCGGCCCGACTACCGGTTTATACGCTGTTGATCGCGGCCTTGTTCCCGCCGACTCTGGCTGGCCTGGCACTGCCCATCCGACCCTTGATGTTGTTTGGCATGTACGCGTTCTCGACCGTCGTGACCATCCTCGCCGCGATCGTCGTCGGTCGCCTCGTCGTGCCGGGACAGGCCACGCCAGCGTTGCTGGAGCTGCCGCCCTACCGCATTCCAGAGCCGAAGACCGTTCTCAGGTCCGTCGCTTCTCAGTGCATGGACTTTGTGAGAGAGGCCGGCAGAATCATCCTCGTGGCGACCATCGTGCTGTGGGCGATGCTGTCCTTTCCAAGGTACGAACCCGAAGATCTGCTCTCGCCTGAGATCATCGCCGAGGCGGTGGCCGCAGGCGAGGACCTCGACGAACTCGCGGCCCCTCTGGCCTTGGAGCGATCGTGGGCGGGGACGCTTGGCAAGGCGATGGAGCCCGCCATTCGCCCGCTAGGCTACGACTGGAAGATCGGCGTCGGCCTGGTGGGCGCCTTTGCCGCCCGCGAGGTCTTCGTCTCCACAATGGGGCTGGTCTATGGCATCGGGGAGGGCGCCGACGAAGAGTCGACAGCGCTACGGGACCGTATTCGCGCCGAGACGCACGCCGACGGCAGCCCGGTCTACACGCCGTTGGTCGGCCTCTCGATCATGGTCTTCTTCGCACTCGCCATGCAGTGCTTGTCCACCCTGGCGGTTCTCAAGAAGGAAACCGACGGATGGAAGTGGCCGGCCTTTGTTTTTGTCTACATGACCGCGCTCGCCTGGGTCGCGGCATTTGCGGTCTACCAAGGCGGTCGCCTCCTCGGTTTCGCCTGATGTATGATTCGGGCTGTTAGCGACGACGAGGTCGCGGAGGACGAATGCAGAACCGATGGCCCACGATTGTGGCGTGTGCAGTCCTGGCGCTCGGATGCGGAAAGAAGACGCCGGTCGCCAGCAGTGATGGACAGGTCGAGTTCACCGGTGGGTTCATCGAGATCAGCCTCGACGACGAAGAGGAAGACCTCGACCAGATGTTCGGCTCCGAATTGATGATGGCCACCGCCAAATGCGGCGATCTTGTGAAGCTCGAGCCGTCGGCCATGATGGGCAAGCTCAAGGATGGAGAGATTCGCTGCCTGGACACCCAGCTACGAGACGCCGAGCGACAGACCGTCAAAGACAAGATCTCCCGGGTGCTACTGGCAGATGCCTGGGCGAAAGGCGACGAACACCGCTGGGAAGGCATCGCGAGACGCCACCTCGAACAGATCGATCGGTCCGATCCGGACATGTGCTACAAATTTTCGCTGTACCTCTCCAAGGGACCTGCGGAGAAGATGGACGAGGCGATGAAGTGGGCTGATGTGGCCCTCGAGAACCGCTCCAGATGGTCTGGAGATCTGCACGTGAAGCGGGTCTACAGCCTGTACCGCCTCAAGGCGATGGCGGCTCAGAAGAAGTGGACCTACCTCGAAGAGGAGTACGTAAAAGACCCCTCCGAGGAGATTCTCAGTACCAAAGACGAGACCCGAAACCAGACCAAGACGCTGTCCCGCGAGTGGCTCGAGTACGCGCGCTCCTCGGGCAAGGACCCGACCGTTGCGCTTCAACTGTGCATCTCAGCGGCTGGAACTGCGGAGTTCTGCGACGAGAGCTAGGCGGCCCTAGAGCCAGCCCTCGATCATCTCGTTCGTCAGCCGGCCGGGATGCCCGCGCCAGACGACCTTGCCGTCTTTGACCATCGCCGCCGCCGGAATACCGGAGACTGCGAAGGTCCGCGACATCGCGCCGCCGGCCTCCTTGGCAGTGGGGTAGGAGACTCCTTTGCTGCTGATGAACTCTTCGACCTGCTGGTCGGTGATGTTCCGGGTCTGCTTGGTCAGGCCGACGACCTGCAGGCCCTTGGGGCCATAGGTCTTATAGGTCGCCTCCATCTTGGGCACTTCGCGCTTGCAATGCGGGCACCAGACCTCCCAGAAGACCAGGAGGGTGGGCTTGCTGGCCATGCTTTCGATCTTGCCCTGATACCACTTTTCAACTTGCATTTCGCCGGCCGGAGACCCCACGAGGACCAACTCGCGCTTGAGCTGGGCGCCGTTCTTGCCGGCGGGTGTGTTGCCATACTTGCTGGTGAGTTCGTCGAGCTTGACGATGGCGCCGGCTTTGTCTCCCGATGACGCAAGTTGGTTGGCTGAGCGGTACAACTCTGCCGCCGCCTGTGCGTTCGGGTCTTGTGGCTTGGCACCGGGCTTCGGCCGTGCCGCTGGAGCCGCCGCGGCGGCCGGAGCCGCCTCGACCTTCTTCTTGAGGTCGGCCACTTCGGTCTCGAGCTCGGCCAGGCGCAGCTCGATCGCTGGATCGGTGCATGAAGAGGACAGGAGCAGCCCTGCGAGGAGGGCGCCAGTCATACGCATTTTGTGTTTCTCCTAGACCCGTTCCTGAGCAGGAGACGGCGTGCCCTGTTCTCCTACCGGAGTCTGCTCGTCGAATGCAACCTCTCCGTTGCGAACGACGGCGTGGAAGGCCCGGCGCTTGCCGGCTTCCTTGGTGAGAATGATGTGGCCCATCGGCTCGGCTACGAGCTCTTGTATTGCGCGAAGTACCGGGCGGGCGCCGAATTTCGGATCGGCTTTGTGCCCCGCGACCCGCTCGAGCACGTTCGGGTCCCAGGTCAGCGTCATTCCGGCGGCGTTTGCCCGCTCTTGGAGCCGCTCCAGGTGCAGTTGGGCGATGTCGCGAAGGCTGTCGTTATCGAGGCTCTGGAAGACCAGGATGTCGTCGATGCGGTTCAACAGCTCCGGTCGGAAGTAGCGTCGGACCTTCTCGACTGCCGCCTCTTTGAGCGCGTCGGCATCGGAACCGCCAAACCCGAGTCGGCTTCCGGAGACTTCGGATCCCGCGTTGGTCGTGAGGATGAAGAAGGCTTCGCGGGCATTGACCTTGCGTCCCTCGGCGTCGGTGATGGTGCCTTCATCGAAGATGGACAGGAACATCGCCTGCACGTCGTTGTGGGCCTTCTCGAACTCGTCCAGGAGCACGACTGTGTAGGGCCTGCGCCGCAGTGGGCCGGAGAGTTGGCCCTCTTCGCCGTGTCCCGAGTAGCCGGGAGGTGCGCCCAGGAGTCGACTGGAGGTGAACTTGTCGCCGTACTCGGACATGTCGAGCTTGATGAGGGCGTCGCCCTCGGGGAACAGGAAGTCCGCCAGGGTACGAGCCAGCTCGGTCTTTCCGACACCGCTGGAGCCCACGAAGAGAAACACGCCGCGGGGGCGATTGGGCTCGCCGAGACCGCTGCGGGCGAGCTTGACGGCGGCTGCGAGCTCGGCCACTGCGGGGCCCTGGCCGATGATGCGCTGGCCGATGAAGTCCTCGATGGCGGTCATTCGGGCACGCTCGGCCGTGGTCAACTCGTGCACGGGAATTCCGGTGCGCTCGGAGACGATCTTCGCCACGTCGTCGGTGTCGACTGTGTCGCGGCCCGAAAGACTGGCGTCGGCGCAGGCCTCGTCCAGAAGATCGAGGGCCTTGTCGGGCAGGCGCCGATCGGTCACAAACCGGATGGCCAGGCGGACGCAGCTGCGAATCGCGTCATCGTCTACCGTTACAGCGTGATGCTCCTCGTAGAAAGGCGCGACCTTGGTCAGTAATTGAACGCTGGCTTCCTCGGTGGGCTCCTCGATGGAGATCGGCTGGAAGCGGCGGTCCAGGGCGCTGTCGGCCTCGAAGAACTTGCGGTATTCGGCCATGGTCGTCGCGCCGATGACGTTGATGTCGCCGCGGGCCAGCGCCGGCTTGAGGATGTTGGCCGCGTCGAGGGATCCGCCTTCGGTTCGGCCGGCGCCTACGAGGGTGTGGATCTCGTCGATGAACAACACGACACCCTCGTTCTCACGAGCTTCTCGGATGATCTCCTTCAGGCGCTCCTCGAACGTGCCCCGGTACTTGGTGCCCGCTACGAGCGAGCCCATGGAGAGTTCGATGATCCGGATGTGTTTGAGGCGCGCTGGGGCCTCGTCGGAAGCCAGGATGCTGGCGACTCCCTCGACGATGGCGGTCTTGCCGACTCCGGGGTCACCCAGCAGAAGCGGATTGGCCTTGAGGCGCCGCACCAACGTCTTCATGACGGCGCGGATCTCCTGTTCGCGGCCCACGATGAGCGGCAGGCGCCCCTGTTGGGCCAGGGCAGTGAGATCCCGGCCCTGTTCGTCGAGGGTGGGCGTGGCGCTCTCCGGCTCCACTTCGACGTCGTCCGTTCGCTGGAGGTGGGCTTCACAGGTGGCTTTTCCCTCGCGTGCGAAGGGGCTGACCGGCTCGATTTCGAGGGCCTGATTCCAGAGGGGCAGGGCCTCATTGAAGCGCTGCAGAGCGTTGAGAGCGGCGGCCTTTCCCTGGACGGCGAATGCGTGTCGTGGGCCGACTTCCAAAGCTTTGTCGAACCACAGCAGGCTGTCTTCGTATTGGCCCAACATGCGCATGCACTCGGCGCGACCGGCGAGGGCGTAGAGGTAGTCGGGCTGCAGGACCAGCGCGCGGTCGTAGGCGACCACGGCCTCCTCGTACTTTTCGTTCTTGCGCTTGGCCTCGCCGATATTGGTCGCGGCCTGGTAGTGCGTAGAGTCGATGCCCAGACACCGCTCGTACGCGAGCACGGCCTTGTCGAATTCTCGGTGGTCTTCGTAGGCCATTCCCAGTCGGAGTGCGGCCTCGGCGTACTGAGGATCGTGGGCCAGGGCGCGCTCGAAGCAGGCGGCGGCCTTGTTGTATCGACGGTCCTTGTAGTAGGCACGACCCTGCTCGAGGTCCTCGACGGCACTGGCGTGGTCGACCTTTACCGGCTGTGTTGACTCGGGGTCAGCCTGCTTGTCCTCCGCGCTGGCGGCGTCGTCGGCGGCGTTGTTTCGGTCGGGTGCCGGTCGGGTCCGACGGCGCAGGATGGTTCGGCGTGGTCGGGTTCGCGTCTGCGTCGGTTGGGTCGGCGAAGAGACCGCAATGCCGGCGCGACAGCGGGCAATTCCCCGCTTCACGAAGCCGTCTTCGGAATTGGCACGCTCGGCGCGAAGCCAGATGGGCAACGCTTCCTGGAAGCGCCCGAGGGCATTCAGCGCAGCTGCCTTGCCGCACAGGGAGGGGTAGTGATCCTCGTGGTTGCGCAGGATCTCGCTGAACCCGGTGACGGATTCGTCGAATTGTCCCAGGAGTCGGCTGCATTCCGCGTGGCCGGCGAGGGCGCGGATCTCGGCAGGGCGCTCTTCGAGAATGGCTTGATAAGCGTCGAGGGCCTCGGCGTGCTCTCCGCTCATGCGCAGGGCGTCGGCGCGACGACACGCGGCATTGAGATCATGTGGATCTCGGCGAAGAACCTCCTCGAAGGCGATGACTGCCTGCCGATAGTGGCGGTCCTTTGCGTGGGCGAGACCGAGCAGCATGAGGGGTGGAGACCACTCGCCGTCCTCTTCTACCGCTCGACGCAGCGCCACGACTGCCTCTTGGAAGCGGCCCTGCTGAATGAGGTTTCGACCGAGGTTGTAGTTCGCTCGTGCCCGCGCCCTGCCGGGAGGGTCCTGGCGGTTCTGCCATTGCACCAGGCTCTGGTCGTCCCGGCGCTCCAGTTGAGTACCTCGCAGGGACTCTTCGGCTTTGCGAAGACCTTCCAGGGCCAGTTCGGCGCCGGGGTCGATGTCCAGCGCCTGCCTCCAGCGCTCGATCGCCTGTTCGTAGAGTCCGATCGCGTCCAGGGCAGCGGCCTTTCCGCGCAGGGCCAGTGCATTCTGTGGCGCCAGTTCTAGGGCCTCGTCGTACGAAGCCAGCGCATCCTCGAATTGCTCCAACAGGCGTAGGGCGTCCCCGCGACCCACAAAATTGTGGGGGTTGTCCGCTTCGAGCTCCAGAGCCTGGTCCCACGCTCTCAGCGCTTCGGGGAGGCGATCTGCGGAGCGGAGGGCCTGGGCGCGACCGCGGATGACATCGGGCCGAGCGCTGTCTATGGAGACCGCAACGTCCCACGCGGCCAGGCACGCCTCTGCGTCCCCGGCCTCGGACCATGCGGTGGCCAGAGCCATGGCGCAGTCGACCCAATCGGGCTTCTTCTCCAGCGCCTTCTCGAAAGCCTGTGCAGCCTCTGCCCATCGGCCGTCGTCGTCGAGGGCCCGACCCCAGCTGAAGTGGATCGAGGCGGCGAGCTCTTCGGATGCCATGACCGCGGGATGGGATGGCGTGGTCGGCGCTGGCGCCCCCGTTACGTCGTCCTCCAGACCCAGGAGTGCTTCGCGGAGCCCATGGGTCGCAAAACCGGACTCTGGATCGCCCGCCAAGGCGGTTTCCCAGTAGGGTGCAGCTTCGGCGAAGCGCCCCATGGCGTTAAGGCAGGCGCCCATGCCGAGCTGGGCTACCCGGGATCCCGGGCTGACCGACAATGCGGCGCCGAACGCCTCATGTGCGTCTTGGTAGCGGCCCAGGAGACGGAGCGTCTCACCGCGACCGGCCAACGCCGGAGCGTGATCCGGCGCCAACTCGAGGGCGCGATCGTATGCGCGCAGGGCGGGGTGGTAGACGGCCGCGCTTCGATAGGCATCGGCCCAGGATGTGGTCGCGTCGCGGGCTTCGGTCGGGGTTGGCGTCGTACCCAGGACCTGCTTCCACGCGTCAACGGCGCGAGACCAACGGCCGAGAGTGACGTGACACCTGGCGATTTCGATGGCTGCCTTTGTATGGGCCGGGTCGATATCGAGTGCGGCAGTGAATGACGCGATCGCCTTTTGCCAGGCCCCCTCCCCGCTGTGGGCGACGCCTTCTTGGAAATGCTTCGTTGCTTCCTCGCGCTTGCTCAACCTGACCTCGTATTTGGAACCTATCGCAATCGGCGCTCAAACGTCGATTGCGTCTACGTGCTCCGCTCTCTCCATGATGAATCGATAGCGTAGCGACGGATCCTTACCCATCAGATCGGCGATTGTGTTGTCCGCTTGAATCGGTTCGTCCAGATTGACCTGAATCATACGACGCGTATTCGGGTTGAGTGTCGTTTCGAACAGGGTCTTCGCCGGCATTTCGCCGAGGCCTTTGAATCGGGTGATCTCGGGTTTCGCACGGGCCGGCAGGTTGAGGAGGATCTCGTCTCGGTCCTTGTCGTCCTGGGCCCAGTAGGTCTCCTTTCCGACATTGATTCGATACAGCGGGGGCATGGCAATGTAAACGTAGCCCTTCTCTACCAGCTGTCGCATGTGCCGGAACAGGAAGGTCAGCAGGAGCGTGGTGATGTGATGGCCGTCGCTGTCAGCGTCCATCAGGAGGATAATCCTGGAATATCGCAGGCGGTTTTCCTGAAAGTCAGCACCGATACCGCAGCCCAGCGCCGTGATGACATTTGACAGCTCCTCATTGGCGAGGACCTTCTTGAGGGTGGCCTGCTCGACATTGAGGACTTTTCCCCGCAGGGGGAGGATCGCCTGAGTCCGCCGGTCGCGGCCCTGTTTGGCGGATCCACCCGCAGAGTCGCCTTCGACGATGAACAGCTCCGACTCGGACGAGTCAGAGCTCGAGCAGTCGGCGAGTTTGCCGGGAAGATTGAGCCGGCTGGAGGTCGCCGACTTTCGGCGCACAGCGTTGGCGGCCTGGCGGGAGGCAATTCGCGCCCGGGCGGCCTGAACGGCTCGCGCGAGGATTTGCTCTCCCTGGCTTCGGTTGTCGTGCAGCCACTGCTCGAGCACGGGCCTGACGAGCCCATCCACTCCGCTTCGGACGTCTGGATTGTTCAGTCGGTCCTTGGTCTGGCCCTGGAACTGGGGCTCGGCGATGCGGAGGGAGAGCACCGCGACGACGCCCTCGCGCAAATCATCGGCGGTGAGGGTGACCCCACGGGTGGTCAGGTCATGGGTGGTGACGAAGCTGCGCATGGCCTTGACCAGCGCGTCTCGGAAGCCCTGCTCGTGCGTGCCGCCGAACTTGGTTGGAATGCCGTTGACGAATGAGGAGACCTTCTCCCGGGTGCCGTTGGTCCAGCCCAGGGCCAGGTCCACCTTGCCGATTCCGTTGTCCTTTTCGAGCAGGAAGCGGGTGTCGACGACGCGATGGGCGTCACTGCTATCGATGAGGGTGTCGAGGTAGTCGGCAATGCCGCCCTCGTGATGCAGCTCGTGGGTGACCTTGTTGACCTGGTCTCGGAAAACAAAGCGCACGCCCTTGTTCAGATAGCTCTTCACCTCGAGGTTCTTCCGGATCAGCTCCGGGTCCATCAGGGTCTCTTCGAAGATGGTCGGATCCGGCTTGAAAGTGACCTTTGTCCCTGTGCCTCGCGCCGGGCCGGTGGACGTCACCGGGTTGTTGGGCACGCCCTTTCGATAGGTCTGGACCCACTCCTCACCACCGCGGCGAACACGCGCCTCCAGGCGGCTGGAGAGGGCGTTCACGACCGAGGAGCCGACCCCGTGTAGTCCACCGCTGGCCTCGTAGTTGCCGCCACTGAACTTTCCGCCGGCATGGAGAACAGTGAAGATCACTTCGAGCGCCGAGACCCCCGCTTTCTCGTGGATGTCGACCGGAATGCCGCGGCCATTGTCGGCGACGGAGATGGTCTCGCAGTCCTTGTGGAGGGTGACGGTGACCTTGTTGGCGTAGCCGTTCATCGCCTCGTCGGCGGCGTTGTCGACGATCTCCCAGACCAGATGGTGTAGACCGCCGAGACCGGTGCCGCCGATGTACATGGCGGGCCGCTTTCGCACGGCTTCGATGCCTTCGAGAATCTGGATACTGTGGGCGTTGTAGTCGCCGCTCTTCGGGGGTCTCGGCGGATTCATCATTCGACCTCCTCGGTGTGGTCATCGGGCTCGAGAAGTTCGTCGTCTTTGGCCCCCAGCGCGACGGTGAGCTCTCGGTGCCAGATGTCGATGGATCCGCGTTGGAGGATGACTTTTCCACGTCCTCCGCGCTTGGATATGCCGAACTTGCGCTCGCGCACGACGAACTCCCGGCCGCCGTTGGTGACCACCTTGGGCCCCTGCATCGTGCTGCGAGCCAATTCGAACGCCATCACTTCGTCGTCCTCGCGGAGCTTGATGCCCATGACGCCCTTGCCGGTGGCTTTGAGGATGGGTGTCTCGGCCACCGGGAAGAGCATGGCCCGGCCGCCTCTGGTGGCGACTGCTGCCCGCTCGCTTCCATCGGAATCGTAGACTGCGAAGACGCCGTCTCCCTTGCCCAATCGGGCATATTTGCGACCATTTTTCGTCGAGGGCTCCTCGTGGGAGGACAGGGCAAACCTGAGGACGCGTCCCTTGGCCGTCAGGGCGATTCCCCAGGGTCCGGCCGGGTCGTCGTCGTCGGCCACCTTGAAGGGCAGATCCTCCTGGAGGACCTTGCGATGCCTGGCGTCGTGCGAGAGCACCCCGATGACTTTTTCTCCATCTGAGAAGCTGAAGTGCCGCTGCACCGGCTCGCCATATCCCGTGGTGGCGGGGACGTCGTCCACCCGCATTACGTAGGCGGCACCTGCACTTCCGAAGAATGTGATGGTCGACCGTGTGTGGCACTTGAACAACCAGCCGATCTCGTCGTCGTCGCGGACGCGGATCTTTCCGATCTCACTGAAGGAGGACTGGCGCTTGATCCACCCACCACGGGTGACGACCACATAGGTCTCCTCTTTGACGATGTAGGCGTCCTCGTCGTACTCGAGGACCTTCTCCGGGTGTCCGATGACGGTTCGGCGCGGGTCGGCGTACAGACGCTTGATCTCTTCGAGTTCCTTGCGAACTCGGTTCCAGAGCTGTTTGTCGCTGGCGAGGATGCTCTCGATCTTTTCGGCCTCGGCCCTTTTCTCGGCCAGCTCCTCGCGAATGAGGAGGATTTCGAGCTTGGCCAGCTTGTAAAGCCGGAGCTCGAGGATGGCGTCGGTCTGTTCATCGGAGAGATCAAAGCGATCGATGAGTCGCTCGTGGGCATCGCGGCGACCCTCAGAGGCGCGGATGATGGCGATGGCCTCGTCGAGGCAGTCGAAGACGATCTCGAAACCCTCGAGGAGGTGGATCCGCTTCAGCAAGACCTGCAGGTCGTACTCGTAGCGGCGTCGGACCGTCTCGAATCGGAACTTCAGCCAGTACTGGAGGATCTCGCGAAGATCGAGCTTCGCCGGGCGGGAGACGTCTGGACGCTCCGTCGGGATGAGCATCGTCAGGTTGCAGGGCCAGGTGGTCTGCAGGCTGGTTCGCTTGTACAGGTAGGCCATGACCGCATCGGGCGAGGCTCCCCGCTTGAGGTCGAGCACGATGCGCACGTCGTCGGTGGACTCGTCGCGCACATCGACGACCATCGGTAGCTTTCGATTGCGAACTTCGTCGCCGATCCGCTCGATCAACCTGGATTTGTTCTGCCCGTAGGGCACCGAGTAGATGATGATCTGCTTGCGCTTTTCTCCCTTTTCGACGCGGTATTGAGCGCGGACCTTCAAGGTTCCAGAGCCCGTCTGGTACATCTTCAGGATCTCTTCTCGATCGGCGAGAAGCCTGCCCCCGGTGGGGAAATCGGGGCCCTTGATGTGTTCCATCAGCTCCTCGACGGTCGTCCGCCGGCGATGGATGAGGGCGATGGCGGCGTCGATGACTTCGCCGAGATTGTGTGGGGGAACCCGGGTCGCCATTCCGACGGCGATGCCCTCGCAGCCGTTGACGAGGAGCTGGGGGAACTGGGAGGGGAGCACGATGGGCTCTTCCCGCTGGCCGTCGTAGTTGGTCCGATAATCGACCGTGCGTTTGCGGAGCTCGGTGAGGAGCTCTTCGGCGATGGGGCGGAGCTTGCACTCGGTGTAGCGCATCGCCGCGGGGGGATCGCCGTCCAGGGAGCCGAAGTTGCCGTGACCGTCGACCAAGGGCGCGCGGAGGGCGAAATCCTGCGCCATGCGAACCATGGCGTCGTAGATGGATTGGTCACCGTGGGGATGGTACTTGCCCATCACCTCGCCGACGACCGCGGCGCATTTTCGATAGCGCCCGCCGGGATGCAGCGACATCTCGTGGAACATGGTGTAGAGAATGCGGCGTTGGACCGGCTTCAATCCGTCGCGGACGTCGGGCAGTGCACGCGACGTGATGACGGAGAGCGCGTAGCTCAGATAGCGCTCGCTCGCGGCGCGGTGAAGTGGAATGGACTGCACACCTTGCGCTGCTGGCATGCGGGCTCCTTGGGCGTTGTTTTCGTCGGTAGGAAGAGCGGATTGCGGTGTCTGATCCGGCGCGGACGGCCGATCGAGAACGGTGTCAGTCTATCAGATAGGAGCGCTCTTTTACAGGAAACACCGGATCTATTTGCCGGAGCCTCGCCCTTTCTTGCCGATCGGGATCTGCGGCGTCGGTGCCACCTCGACGACTGCATCCCACACGCCGACCACAGTCGCGACCGTGACTGTGCCGGAAGTGTTGATTGGAAGCGCAAGACAGGCGACTGTCAGGGCCGCGATGTGCGCGTATCGATTGGAGAATCGACCCACGGCGTTGATCAGGCCCCAGGTGAGGCCCGATACGATGAGTGCACCGATGCAAGTGCTGATGACGAGCGGATCGAGGGGATCGTGTCCCATGAACAGAATGGCCGGCAACAGCGCGCTACCCGCCAGGATCTTTCCGACTGACTTCACCCCTGCATCGACTTCTTCGCGCGTGATCTGCTCGCCATCGAAGGCCTTGATCACGAAGCGCCCCCAGTACACGGTCACGCCTGCTTGCCAGATCCACAGGAGGTAGCAGGCGGGGATTCCGTACTTGATGTATCCCGAGAAATAAAGGCCTAGAAGGCCGAATCCCCAGACCATCAACGCGTACAGGTACAGGTTGAGCACGTGCATGGGGAGACTGCGGCGGTCGCTAACGGACATGAGCAGGACCATACCGCGGCGTCGGGGGGCGAACCATTACGGGCGGTGATAGCCAATCG
>Ga0315336_1004020_pt1 | contig 18302 bp, 23 predicted proteins | sample ASW5metaG_FD_204512 | JGI IMG/M metagenome (GOLD analysis project Ga0315336, IMG submission 204512) | Ammonia-oxidizing marine archaeal communities from Monterey Bay, California, United States - ASW #5 | ecosystem: Environmental > Aquatic > Marine > Intertidal zone | place: USA: California... | reverse complement strand
ACCTTAGTGGTATCTATTCATATACTTTTTATATAGAAAGGGATACCTTAGTGGTATCTATTCATATAGAAGGGGATACCTTAGCAGTAGTAGTATATAAAATCATGTATGAATATCAAGCACGACTAGTACGAATCATTGATGGAGACACCGTCGATTGCGACATAGATCTAGGATTTGATGTATGGATTCGAGAGAGGGTGCGACTTGCAGGCATCGATGCCCCTGAAGTAAGAACGAGAGACCTAGAAGAAAAAAAGGCGGGAAAAGAAGCTACTCAATGGCTTCAAGTACAGTTCGAGACATATGCCCCTGATAATTTGTTTAAATTAATTACAAATGACTTTAATAGAACAGGTAAGTATGGAAGAACTATCGGTACGATATATATTAATGAGACCAACATCAATGAACAGATGATTAAAGAAGGTCACGCTAAAATATATCAATAATGCTTATAATCGCACAGACGAAATCAGCCAGCACAAGCTTATTAAAGACACTTGAAAGAGTTACCAAAACTCTTGGTGTACCTCATTTTTCATTATCTTCAGAACTCACTACTATTAACAAAATGGAGTGGAGTCAAAGAGAAGTTATTTTTAAAAAACTAGATTCAAAAGACCTAGATATGATAAGCTTGTTTCATCCAGACAGGAACTCACCTAATAAATCAATTCCAAAAGAAGTTCTTCTTTATGCGATAGAAACAAAACATTTTATTAAACACTATCATCTAGATCCAATACCTGAGCATATAGAAGTAATTAAACAAGCTAACGTTCCATGCGTGCTTACATCAAGAGAGCCTATAGAGGCTCATAAGTCATTTATGAAAGTACCTAATATAATAAAAGAATATGCTCAAGAAAATCTAGATAATGTTACTGAATATCATGATGTATGGAAAAAAATAAGCGATCAAAACACAGACAAAATTCATAGAGTTACATTTGATCAGCTCGTGTTAGGATCAGAACAGATTATTAAAGACGTATGCAAGCTATGGGAACTAGATATCAAGGACAACAATCTTGTACTTGATGTACCACTTAAATCAAAGTAAAGGAGAAGTTATATGAGTTATGTCGAAGGAACAGTTTTAGGAGAAATCATTGACCGCTGTGTTGATAATTGGGCAAGACTACTAGGTTTTGTTGACCCTTATGACAGGGAAAGGGAATCCGATGGAACATTCAAAGCAGATGATCTAGCTACTCCTGGCGTGAATGAGGCATGGAAGACTGGAAAGAGTCCAAAGAAAAAATCAGCCAAGTCAAAGAAAAAGAAGAAGTAAAAATCGGCGGCGGGGAATCAAATCTATTATTGTTAACACCCCGTTAGGGGTTGTACGCTAGTATAATCTAATACTGATAAGTATACTACTAGTAGGTACTATCCTACTGGGAACACATAGTCTCCATCATCATCACTATCATCATCTTCTCTGATATCTCTTCCTGCAATACCGCACTCTACCATAAGTGTTTCATCTGGACTTAACCATAGGTCAAGTGTCTCTACTCTTTTCTGTATTGCATCAGCAACTTTCTCAGAAGATTCCCAGTCCTTTGCTGATAAGTACTGATGTAGTGTTTCAAGCATATCCATTATCTGTAATTTATTAGATCCACTCATTAATTATTTCCTATCTGTATAAAATACATCTATTAAGCATATATTTGCTTATCTATTTCTTGTACTCCCCCGTTTTGATTATTCTATCGTTTTTCCCTTTATAGAACACGCGATACACGCCTTTATCGGAAAATAAAAACCGGAGTCCTACGGACTCTTTATAGAATCCCCTTTTTTAACTAATTAAAGGGGGGTGTACTTTTCAAAAAAAAAAAATAAGCGCGGGTAATAGGTTATAGATATTTACTGGTGGTTAAAAAATTTAATTAATATGAAGTCGAATAAAAGTTTATTAATTACGAAATATGTAATTACATTTTTTGCAACATATCTTATTCTATAATGACAATAACCAGCCTAAAATATAAACTAATATAGGTAATAACGGCAGTTTATTAAATATAATACTATGGGAAAAGTAACACCTCCAATATTGAATTATGAGACTATGGGTCAAAGGGATCGAGTGCTAGTCATAGCGGCTGGACCCTCTACTAATGAGGCTATAAGAAAAGCAAAAAAATGGATGGATGATAGAACTAGAGTTATAGTAACTAATTACAGGTTTCCAATTAAGGCAAACTACACTTTTTTCGTTAAAACTAAAATATTTAAACAGCAGCACCAAAAAGTTGATGGAAAGCTGGTAATTGCTAGTCCGCTCATTAAAGTTGGCAAATATGCTAAAATGAAGTCTAAAAGATGGCTCATGAAAAGGCTAAGAATATTTAGATGTCAAAAAGCACCAAGAGTATGGAATGTAGATAAAATTACAATAGATGATAATTGTATAGTTAGACACGATATAGCAAGCTCTGGATTTGGAGCATTATTGCTAGCCACCTATTCTAGACCTAAACACTTAATGTTGCTTGGGTTTGATGGACCAACAATAGACGACACTGATAAACGAAAAAGAAAATTTGTTCTAGATCACTTTACTGGAAAAACTCAAACAAGACCACTTGATGATCTTCATAAGAGAATAGCAATACAGTATAAAAAGTATTTACGAGATAAAATAATGCCATTTTTATCGCAAAGTGGCATTGAAAATATTTATCTATGCAAAGAAGACAGATTTAGGGGTATTAATAAAAAAGACTTAGAAGTTACAGTAATATGATAATTAATATATTAGAACCTAAAGTTTTTGCAAATGCTGACTGGTCTATCTTGGGGGATGTTGAGTTTTGCGAAAAAAACTGTGAAGTATTAGCAACCGGGTTGTATCCAATAGCAGATGACGACCTTGAGAAACATCCTAACGTTAAATATATTTTAAGCACAACTACTGGAATGGATCATATTTCAGTGAAAGATAAAAATGTTCACATAATATCTTTAAATCCATCAGAAGTAGAAAGTATTTCTGCGTCTGCAGAATTTACTATGCTGCTAATTTTATCTATTTTAAGAAGAATCGATATAGGATTGTTATTTACAAGCAGAAGGGGAATGGAATCAGGAGAAGATATACGCGGTAAAACTATTGGGATATTAGGGTATGGAAGAATAGGACAAAAAATTGCCAAATGGGTTAAGTCCATGGAGGGTAATGTCATTTTTCACGATAAAACATGTGGTGTGTCCAAGGAAGAATTGCTAAAACAATCAGACATTGTTTTGTTAAGCATAACGTGCGTTCCAGAAAACAAACACTATATGACGATTCGTGAATTCAATATGATGAAACCAAATTCTTATTTCATTAATATCTCAAGAGGATTCCTGGTAAACGAACCTGATTTAATAAATGCAATTGAGTCAGGTAAGATTAAAGGGGCAGCTTTAGATGTAGTTGATAACGAATCACTTATGAGAAGCTATTCCTACCGTAGTGGAAAAGTTATTATAACCCCCCATATGGCTGGGTATACTGTTCAGTCACAAAAGAAAGCCTGTGACTATGTAATTAAAAAACTATCGGAAGCAATCAATAATGAGAAAAATAGCAGCTGTAATTAATGCAAGACTACAATCCACTAGAGTTCCCAAGAAGGTAGTTAGACCATTTGGTGATACAACACTACTTGATATAGCTTTAAAAAAACTAATTAATATAAATGTTGACGAAAAATATCTCGCAGCTTGTGAAGATGAAATTTTAAATATATATGAACCTTATAAACAAGATATTGATCTTTTGCCAAGAAAACCAGAATCTGTAAAAAAGGGAGAGAATCCCCATATGGTTTCATTTGGACATTATGCCTTAACTCAATCTAGATGGATTATGATTATTAATCCATGTCTTCCGTTAACAAAAATTAACATGTACGATGAAGCAATTTGCATGTTTAAAAATAATGAGTCCATTAAGACGGCTACATCAGCAATAAGAGATAATAATATATATTTCGATTCTGATTTTCAGCCAATTAATTTAAAAGACAAAGATTTTATTTCCAGTAGGAATACTCGCCCTGTTTATAAGATGGCAAATGCATATCATATCATAGATAGGGACTATTTTTTAAGTACTGGAAAGTTTTGGAACTACTTAGATAACGACCCCCTATTTATAGAAGTTGATCCTTTTGATTGTTTTGATGTAGACACTGAAGAGGAGTTTAATTTTTGTGAGAAGATATACACTACATTGTATTAAAATGATAAGAGAAATAAAATGAGTAAAATTATAGCCGAGATTGGATCTAACCACTGTGGAGATATAGAGCTGGCAAAAGAAATGGTCATAGCAGCTTCTGACGCAGGGGCAGATATTGCTAAATTCCAGATTTGGTCTGTTAAGAACTTAAAGAGTGGTCCGTGGGATGAAGATGGTCGTACAGAGTTATATAAAAAGTCAGAATTGACTAAAGAAAAAGTTTCAGAATTGTACGAATTTTGCTTAGAAAAGAATATAAAGTTTCTAGTTAGCGTGTTTAATAAATATGATTTGGATTTATTACCAAAAGAATATCATGATATCATCAAAATACCAAGTACTGAAATTGATAATTTAGACTTACTTAAAGAATGTAGAGACAGATTTGATGAAATGATTATTTCTACTGGATCATCTACAATAGATGAGGTTTATGCCGCATATAACATGTGCTCACCCTGTTGCATGATGCATTGTGTAAACATATATCCCTGCCCATTCAAAGACGCAAATCTTAATCGAATAGGATTGTTAAAAAACACGTTCGATAAAGTTGGATATAGCGATCATACAATTGGATTAGCTGCTCCTATATATGCGATCAGCCATGGTTGCATATATATTGAAAAACACTTTACTACAAACAGAGACTTGCCAGGGCGAGATAACAAATTTTCTATTATGCCTGATGATTTAGCTACTCTTTGCTCTATTAGAGATGACATAAATAATATGACTCAAACCAGACAACACAACTATGCTAAAGATGAAGAAGAAATGAGAAAAGTCTATAGAGGAAGGTGGGGTAGATGAATAGGTTGATGGTCCCCATAGTCAATAGAACTAACTACACAAAATTAAGACCCATTCTTACGTCTTTAAACAATGAAGATATAGAGCTAAATATTATACCAAGCTCAGGTCTTGTAGTTACTTCATTAGGGGATGGCATAAAAGATATTGTTGAAGATTTAGATATACATTCCATGATTGATTGTCTATTAAAAAATGATACACCTGAGAGCTTGTCTAAATCAATTGGAATTTCCATAATTGAACATGCTAAAACAATAAGAGAATTGAAGCCCCAAGCACTGTTAGTAGTGGGCGATAGATTTGACATGATATCATCCGTTATACCCGCATTAATGGACAACGTCCCCATCCTTCATATTCAAGGTGGAGAACAGACAGGGTGTATTGATGATAAAATTAGAGACATGATAAGCATGTGTTCTTCTCATCATTATGTATCAACAGAATTATCTGCTGAAAGACTAAGAAGAATTACTGGATCTAATAATGTTTTCAACTACGGATGTCCAGCTGTAGAATTTATTAGTAACTTTCCGATTGAAAATAAATTAAATGTAAAGAATTTTCACAAACACTTTAAAGACGATATCCCAATTCGTCCTAATGAGGAATATTTTCTAACTATTGTGCACCCCAACACTGTTGAGTACAACGATATTGACATGGAGATCGTTTTAGAATCTGTTGAAGATTTTGGATTAAAAAATATAATTATATATCCAAATGTAGATACCTATAATTCAAAAATTATCAACGCCATTAGGAAGCATAATAAAAATATTATAAAAATAAAGCATTGTCCGATGGAAGACTTTGCTCAACTTATGGCTCATGCATCTTGCATGATAGGAAATTCAAGCGCCGGGATTCGAGAATCAGCAAGTTTTGCTACTCCAACTGTAAACATAGGTACAAGACAACAGAATAGAGAAAGGAACAATAACGTAGTTGATTGTGTTTGCTCTAAAGAAAGTATAGTTTCAGCTATAAACGAAGCAATGTCTCTACAGCTGACCACTAATAATATATATTACCAACCAGGTGGTATACAAAAGATATGTTCTAGTATTATGGATTTTATCAAATAAATGGAAGATAATAAAAAACTAAAAATTGATTGGAGTAGGGTGTTTACAAATGCGGTAACAGTGCTAGTCACAACAGTATTTGTTGGTGCGGCATTGCAGTTATGGAACGGTGTGCAAACAATCGATTCTCGTATAGATTCTAATTTGGTAGACATTAAGGCAACTCAAAGTATCCTTGCACCAAAGGTAGATAGAATTGAAAAGAGACTTGCAGAAATATTGGAACATATAGATCACGGAGACGAGATTGATATCGATCCATTTGAGTTACCAGATAAGGGGTCTCAAGAATTAATTGATGATGAGAGAATCAATAATCAAATGATTCAACAGCAACTAGCCCCAGGAAGGTAAATGAAATTTAATTTACAATACATGTCACAATTGTTAGACAAACAAAACATAAGCAGAGAAACATGAAGATATTACTTATTTTATTATATGCGTCCATGGTCATTATGGTTGCTTGTTCTTCTCCAAAAAAAGAACCTGTAATTTATACAAGAGGATTAGCTGTTGGGGATGCTCTTGGTATGCTGTTGATGGATGAGCATATTGATCAACAACAAAAAGAAACAGAAAAACACGAAACAAATTTATTAAGTGATGTTGAGGTATTTGAACCCAAAGATGTAATATCATCAGACATTAAATATGAAAAATCACATAGAGATGACAATGCACTATATATGATCATACTGTCTCTACTAATAGTTCTTGTCTTTAAAGATGAAAAGAAAAAATAAGTGGCGCGATACTCAATAAAAGGTAATGCCTTGTCTTTCTGCTAAATTAATTATATGAATTGGTACAAACAGGCACAAAAAAGAATATCTTACTCTGGAGTGGTATTAGATGAGGATTCCAGATCAAAATTACTTTCCTCAATACCTGAAGAATTGTTAAATCAATATGATCAAATAGTAGCTCATCATATGACTATTAATTTGGGAGAATTGGAAGATAAAACTGATTTAGGGAAAGAAGTTGGGATAGTGGTTACCCATTTGGGAAAAAGTGATAAGGCATTAGCTGTGCAAGTAAACGGATATCCAAGCAAAAATTCTATTCCTCACATAACAGTCGCTATAAGCAAAGAAAGAGGAGGAAGACCAAAAGATAGCAATAACATAGAAGATTGGACCCCAATTCCAGAGGGAATTTATTTAAAAGGTATTGTTGAGGAAATTTAATTCTCATGAAAGAAATAAAAACAAACAATTATAAAGTAGCTCAAGAAGAGCATAAAGAAGTTAACCCAGGATATAACTATGAATGGTTTTGGGATGAGGTAATGGAATCCGGAGGACCTAATAAACTTCGTTTTGCAGGAGATATAAAATCACAAGGTGATTTTGATCAAAGCTATCGAGATGAATATGATCCAAGAACGGAGATGCACAGCACTCCGTCTGAGCTCCATGGAACAGAAACTAATGAACTTAATGTAGATATCGAAGGTATTATAGAATGCCCAAGAGTATGGTTGCAAAATCAATCAATTAAGGAATTGGAATCACAATGGAATTCAGATTTAGGAACATGCCCTGAATGTTATTCAGAATGTTATGGTCAAGCTGTACACGAAAGCACTGGAACAGAAGAAACCGTATGGGATAAAATAGGGTGTGCATTAACTGAATTTGAGAACATTTATGATGCTAGCAGAGAGAGCTCATATTGCGGTGTTAGCATAAATTCGCTAGAGTCAGTCAATGAGACTCAAGCAAAAATATCTTTTCATGTAGATGCCCAATACGAAGCATCAGGAGACATGCACGACCCAAGAGATATTTATTAATTAATTAGAGGCTTTAATACAATCTTTTTATTGTTTATTTAGTTTATTTTTTATCTATAGAGGTGTATCTTAAAGTGTAAAGAATTGTATTAAACAACCTCCAAAGGGGCGTCAGTGGTTTGAAAACCCTGGCGCCTCATTTTTTATAGAAACAAAAAAAGGATTATATAAAACATAGATTAATAACTCTATATATCTATAAAGATAAAGAAAGTCGATAGGCACCACTGTTAATTATTACGGAGAAGAAAAAATGAAAATCAACCTATCTGTTTTAGCAATATTGTTTGTTCTGTTTTTTGACGCTAATGCAAGTTATGTATATAATGCCAACGCGGATTATGACACTGTAGTATGTGAAGAAGATCAAATCGAAGTACATGTTATTGAAATAAATAAAGATACATCATCTATAATTAAAAGCATAAATTTTAATGAGAATATATCATATGTAGATAACTCAGAAATGATTAAAGACTTTGCTTCAAACTGGTCTAATTATAAGAGATCAATCGGCAATAGCCATAGTCCAAAGTGTCTAGTCCGTTAGAGCAAAAATGTCTTGGTATAAAAAATCACAACATAAAGAATATTCAATAATTATTGATTTTGGTGATTATTCAAGAACTTATACTTTTAATACCAAAGAGGAAGCCATAATGTCGGCAAAAGACGTTAGAGGACATCGGATATCAGAGAACCAGTGGGCTTCATTAGGATTTACAGTTACGTCAATGGGATTTACATATAACGATGTATTTAAAGGAAAATTAAGAGACAAGGGAGCAAGGATTTTTGATAGTAACAAAAGAAATAGAACAATTAACGATGACTACTATTATTCAGGACCAGATACTCGTAGCCATTTTTTAGGTAAAAGAGATTATTTTTCAGAAAGATAAATCTATTAAAAACTAGGAGATTAGAGAATATGTCAAAAGAAATGATAAAAATATCTTTTAATGATTGGCAGGCAATCGGAGCCGAGCTATATAAAACAGATCCAGAAGAGTTTATGAAGCAAGCAGAGGCTGCTGGACTAGATAAAGAATCTGCAATTCCGTGGCTTGGAATAGGCGCAGGTCTTCTTGGCTACGAAGCAGTTAAAGGAATCGGAGGTTGGTTAAGCCGACAGTTTAGAGGATCTGCTCTACCTTCGTTTGCAGGCAATTTTGCTGCACAAGAGCAGGCATTTAAGATTATGGAACTGCTTGAACAGTCACCAGATCTAAGGCAAACTGTTGTGGGTGCAGATAAGCTTCACAATAGACTTCAAGAACTTAAGGGCACAATCGTTGGATTAAGAAAGTATGTTGCTAGAATAAGTGAGCAACAGAATACCAAAAGGGACGAAGAGAAAGCAACTGAACAGGCTGATAAAGATAGAGAAGCCTTACAAGAACAAATGAGTGCATTAACTGGTACAAAGGAAGAGACTCCAGCACCAGCAGCACCGGCAGCACCTGTAACTACTGTTTAATAAGGGATCTTAACAATGAGTGAAAAACATAAACTTTCTGCATCAGATTGGATTCGTATTGGTCTAGAGTTATATCAAAACGATTCAAAATTTGCTGAGCAAGCTGAGCTTGATGGTCTTACAAAAGAAGCTGGGCTTGGGAGTTGGCTGCAGGGAAAAGGTTGGAATCCGAACAAGGTTGATTTTCAAAATATGCAATATAATTTAAAAAATCAAAATGACCTTATTAAACTTCATACTTTTATACAACAAAATCCTGGAATAACGAAAATGGTCCCAAGGCTTCAAGAAGTTCAGGCTGATATTCAGAAAGCCGTACAGCAATCGCAAGGACAACAAGAGTATATGAAGAGTATTTTGCAACAACAAAAAGCTCAACAAGATGAACAGGCGAAGGCACAGACTTCAACACAAGATCAAGCAGCACTTCGGGAACAAATGAATAGGCTAACTGGCACTGGCAAGGAACAAGCTGCACCGGCAGCAGCAGCACCAGCACCAGCAGCAGCACCAGCACCAGCAGCACCTGCACAGAACTTACGTGCGTAATATATAAACAAAAAATCCCTAGTAAGTAAAAAAGAGTATTGAAATCCAATGCTCTTTTTTATTTATTCTTTAATAATAAAAACAATAAATGAGTATTTGTCCCCTAAAGGTGATTTGTATTAATAATGCAATTAATTAGTATCATGATCAATTGGTATAAAAAAGCACAGGATATACCGCCCCCTCCGTTGCCAATGCCTGGAGTACCAGGAATGGAAGGGGCTACTGTGTCCCCAAGAACTGGAGAGCTAGGTGAGCCAGAAGAAAGCATTCAAGAAGCTATCAAAAAAGCCAATAAGCTTTTAAAGTTCTTTATAGAAGAAGATAAGGAGACAGCAAAGGACGCCTTATTGAGAGTTAGTAGGTTTTTGGGGTCTAAATATAGTCCTAGGCTATGGATCGTGGATTATACTATACATCCTCCAGAAATAGTTGATTATGATGGTATCCCTTTAAGTGACTTTGAACAGGCAGAGATGTCAGGTCCAGGTGACGGAGAAGAAAAGAAAAGTTTATTCTAATTATAGGAATTATAAATGAACTGGTATAAAAAACAATTAATGAAGATCGCTGAATCTTGTATATCAAACAAATCGGATGATATTAATCTATTATCCGAAATGCTGAGTTCAGAATTTAATATCCACTTATCTAAAAGTAATATTGAAAATGCTTTAAATAAGATAGCTCAACAAGGCAAAAAAAATTCATTTGTAATAGATGATGTGATGTTGAGTATGTCTTCTAGCTTAGCAGATAAAGACAAGATGAAATTAAGAGATATCTTAATTAGATATTCTCAAATTTAAATACAAACCACAGCCTCATCTGATTCATCAGCCGCAAACAAATTATAAAAATAGCATACTAATGTTGTATTTTCTTTTGTGCCACCATTCAAATATGGTTGCAAAGATTCATCAATCTGTAAAGCATTAGGATCTTCGTTATTTGTTGTCCATGGATAACTATCTATATATGCTCCAGTATAACCTTCTCCAGCATCTATAGTCGTATCAGATGGTGTGACATAATTATTTCCATAATTAGATTCGTTGTATATGCCATATTCCCAAAAACTGTAATTAATCTTATCAACATGATAATCTATTCTGTTTATAAATTTTAAAATTTCATCTTTAGTAAGAACCATTAAATAGCTGTTTGAAGATGAATTCCTTACTTTATGTGTTATGAGCGGAAATAATCTACAAATTGATGTAGTTTCTTTGTCAATTACTTTACTGGCATATTCTAAATGCATGTCTATATAGTTTTCTAAATCATCATCTGAATAAGAATCCAAAGAGCCCCATCGTGGGAATAGCTCTACTTGAAGATAATCTGCATATTTTAATAAGTCATAATCGGAAGTAGCTAGCTCGTATGAGTGTTGCATTAAATAGTCCGCTGTATTAAGTGTTTCTACATCTGCGTTCTGACCATAGAAGTTGGTCCTGTAGGCGTACAGACCGACCCTAGAGGCTCTGTTATAAGAAAAGATGGAAGAGTACTTGCCCTCTACTAGAGTCTCTCTGAGGACCTTGAGCCTCCTTGAGATGGCAGCAACATAATTCCTAAATAAACTGCTTGTCCACTCAGTTGCATCCCACTGCCTTAGTTCTGTTTGTTCATCAGTAAAAAGATCGATATCTATTAGTTTATATGCCAAGTGTAGGCGGGCCCAATCTGGTGGCATATAAAAATATATCATAGCATCTGAAGAGTCTAGCGTAGCATAATAGTAGGGATCTGAAGAGTTTGACCCTGCGCCAAGTAGTTGAAATTCCAAAGAGTTTCTGAGATCTTCTTCTGTTCTGTCAATAAAGGTTGCAAGATTTAATTCATCTTTATCATTGAATATATCAGTTGCCTGAAAACTTCTTACCCTGCCATTGGATTGATGAGTTTCTCCTGAACCTAAACCACTACTATCCTTAAAGACAAATTTAGATCTTTTCTTGATCTGAGGAATCGATAGATCAACAAAATCTGTGGCTGTGTCTTCAATAAAAACATCTTCATAATTGAAATGCCTAGAAATTCTATTAGTATTAGATGCTGGTTTTATTTCTCTTGTAAACCAGTATTTGTGGTCTTTTTTTGCATCTTCTTCATCTCCTGCAGATTCATTCTTTACATTATGGGTAAAGAAGTGAAATATTTTCTTTTCTGAAGAGCTTAGATTCCAGTCTGTGAAATTAAGTTTTATCAAACACGTTCCTGCTTGACCACTACATTTTTTTAACGCTGTAACAGTATTGCTTTCATAAGATGAATATTCTCCTATCGTAATAGGATCATCCCCCTCATACCATTCTTGTCTATCCAATATCATGTAAAATTCTATGGTTTCATTGATACTTTCTATATCATCTTCAAAATATTTAGATCTCAACGATATTGTAGCATCATCATATATAGTGGCTGATAAACAGTTATATTCATCAATATCAAAAATATCTGTACGGAAAGGATATGGTCTTTCTGGTATGTTGCCAAGACTCAAGACATGGTGTAATTCCTGGTCCATGAGTGGATTTTCTACTCTTCCACGATCAAAGAAGTAATCTTTCATAGTTGAAGACCATCTAAATGGTAATTTGTTACCGAGACCATCTATGACATAGTTTCTAGGGTCTTGAGTATCAAATCCTCCAAGAATACTAGAGTCTGGATCTATACCAGAATTTGTATACGAACACACCATCATGTCTGGATATATATCATGTAAAGATTTTCCCTGTAAAGGGACCGATATCGGAGCATATCTTTTAACCTTGTTACTTAATATAGCAAAATTAAAATCACTAAAACTAATGTCATCTGTGATAGAGTTATTATATGCAGTAAACTGTGTACTAAAACTCTCTCCAACACTTGGCATATGTAAAGATATAGGTATAATTTGATTTCTTACATAAGGCAGGTCTTGATCGAGTTCAAGAAGTTCCACGTATGCATCATCTATAGAGTGAACTATAGAAAAATTTTCTATAGGATAAGAATAGGAAGAATTGCCAGATGATACCTCGCAAGAGATTCCTAAGTTGTTTATGGTATTAACTAATATACTTTCAGGGCTACCCTCGAAAGCAAAAACCTCACCAGCCTTTACTCCTCCTGTATCATCAAAATGAGCACTAATTAGAATCTCATTTCCAGATATAGCCACATCATGGCCGAAGGTATCGCCAGCAGCTGCGCCTGTCTGATCTACTATTGTTTGTACTAAAATCCAAGTATCAGTATTTTTTCTTTCATAGACATAGGACCTGCCTTTGTCGGATTCAGCTCCAGGAGCTCCCACCACAAGAGTATTCGAGTCTAGAGACAACGAAGACCCAAACCGATCTGATGCTGCTCCGTCTCCTGGGTATATTTTAGCTGTTTGTTTCCATTCTCTGGAAGAACATTGTTTTTCAAAAATATAAACAGCACCTGAGTATTGAGCTTTAGCGTTGTGAAACTTTGAGCCTACTGCCAATATGTCTCCGTTCAGAGAACAGGAGCATCCAAATTCATCGGCTGCTGCTCCGTCAGATGCAATTAATTTCTTTGTTTGATCATCATCCCATGATAGAGAAGGGTCCAAATCATCAAAGACATAAACACATCCAGCGTTTAGTCCGTTTGTATTATCATCCCTGCCTGTACCCACTGCTAGATTGACGCCATCGAGGGAGACGGAGTTGCCGAACTGGTCAGAAGGATCGGCATCAGGTGCTGAAAGAATTAAAGATTCTTCCCATGATCCATTAATTTTTTCAAATATATAAACACCACCAGCGTTCGATGTGTGGGTTTCGCGACCAATAGATCCAATTGCTGCTAGTGATCCCGAAACATCTACACTTGAGCCAAAGAGATCGCTCGCTCCGGGGTCAGAGGCGTATACTGTTGATATAAGCTCCCATTCTTCGTCAGAATTTCTTTCCCAAAAATGTGCTGCTCCTGCCTTTGTCTCCCCACTGGCCACATCTTCGTTTTTGTGACCAATAATTGCCACATTCCCATCTATAGCTACATCATATCCATATGAGTCTTTGTCGTCAGGTACAGCAGGAGTCATAAATTTTTGTTCAAGCCAATTGCCACCAATAAGTTCCCATATAGAGGCAGCGCCAGTGCTTCCAGCTCCTGTTGCATATAAATGTTCGCCAATAATGGCATAAGTGCCAGAAATGTCTATCGCATTTCCAAATTGTGCACCTGCAGCGATATGAGATGATTGAAGTTGGGCACTTTCTGTCCAAGAGTCAATATATGAGTGATAAGAAAATACTCCATCCTGAGCAATTTGTCCTAGAATGAAATATTCCGAGTCTTTAGTGGTTATGCTTGTAGAACTTAAACCAAGCGACAAATCACATGTATATAATGTTGCAAAATTCTTGGAAGTAAATGAGTGGGATTTGTTGTCATTAAAAAGATCCATTCTTAAACCAAAAATCTTTGGATAAAACAATTTTCCGCTAATAGGGTTAAAACTTAAAGAGACATCAGTAGAACTAGATAAGCTGGTTGTTCTAAGCATCGTTTTTGGCCTATTGGTAGCCTCCTGTAGATCATCCCCGTCAAAAAAAGCTGCATCGTCTGCATACATAGAGTTTCCATCAATAGAAAAATTGACAGTTCCTGGGGAATGGGTCAATCTTAGGTTTGAATAGCTAGCCATCGCTAGCCAGTCTGAAGTAATATTATTATTTTCATCAGGTTGTATGGTGTATGATACTGACTGTGATTTATTTTCTTTATAAAAATAATGGTAGTCCTCATCTAGTTCAGTAATATCTATGGTCAAGAATTGCGCATAATATACTGCTGAAAAATTATCGACCCCATTAGCTTTTGTTTCAAAATATATTGGAGAGTTGGAATTCGCATGAAAAACCTTGAACCAAGAACCGTACGTCCCATTATTAGTAGTGTCATCGTATCCAGTTCCTCCTGATGCCTTAGTGTTTCTTATTGTGAACACACCATCAGGCAAAGGAGACCCTAGACCATCGACAATTCTATAGTTATAATAATCTTCTTCTGCTCCACTTACAAAAAACACGCAATGCACAAAATATTTTCTTCCGTATGTCAACTGTGGAGAGGAAAGGACTGAAAGATATTCTGTAGATGTAATTGTATGACCAAGCGAGCCGCTATAAGGGTCAGGGGTAGGCTCTAGCGTAGTTTGATTTATATCTAAATATATATAATCTAAAGAATCACTTATATAGGGGTCGGTATTTGCCATTGTTGCCTATTAAACTACTGATGTTCTGTCAGATAATTGCACGATCCATTCGTTGTTTTTATTGCCATCTAAATTGTACATGCAAAAAATATCATATATAAACAAGTCGGTTCCGGTGTACTCGTTTTGGATTCCCCCTCCAGCGACAGTCCCATTATCAGAACTTATTTCTATTGTTGTCTCAATACTAGACATGTTTCTAACTAATAGTTTTCCTTTTGAAAATATAGCATCATCTACATCTGAAAGAAAATTCAAAAAAATCCTATTACTATAGTCTCCTCCATATGGGTAATCTAGAGGCTCATCTTGCGTAAGATAAAAGTATGAATTCTCATGAAAATTTAAAAAGACATCGCTATGGTCTTGGACTGTCTCTTTTTTCATAGAATATCTAGATCCTCCAAGTAGAGCATTTTGTATCCTACCTTGACCTAAATCTAAGTTAATTTGTTCTCTCGAAAGAGAAATGCCGGTCCATGTTCCTTTGCCATCGAAAACATTAATAAGAGAAGTATCATCTATACCACCTCCATTGTTTCCTATGTGCAATAGGTCTTTATAGCTGCTGCCAGGAGTTCTTTTGGCAAGAGTTTTTGAAAAATTCAATATTGGGTTATTTGGTGCGTTGGGTATTGAAGTCATTTTATTTTCTCACATGTTTCATATAAACACAAATTATTATATTCTGTTTTTTAATTTTTGTGTACTTATCTTCTTATTCTATATTGTATAAATTTCAGGAGAATCATTTATGGTTGATTCAAATATGCCAGAACAAGAGAAGCCACATCCAGCGTTTAGCGTGCATAGAGTGCTAGATAATGGATTTATAAGACTAGTAGATTGCATGCCATGCCCTTGCGATCCTTATTCTATATCGGCTGATGATGCAATAGCACAGATGGCTAGAGTCTCATATAGCAAGGGGACAGCCGTTAAAAGAAGCAATGAGGGCTTGATTAATTATTTAATGGAAAATCGCCACACCAGTCCTTTTGAGGGCGTTGTCCTTAAATTCCATGTTAAAATGCCCATATTCATAGCTAGGCAGTGGCATCGGCACAGAACTGCTTCTCTTAATGAGATTTCGGCAAGATACAGCGTCTTATCTGATGATTTTTATATCCCTGAGCCCAACAGATGTCAAGGACAAGACAATGATATGAAGCAGGGAAGTTGTGGTGTCTTGGAAGAAAATGAAGAAGTCATAGAAATTATTAATAATGCATCCTTAGACTCATATAAGAAATATGAAAAATTATTAGAAATGGGATTAAGTAGAGAGTTGGCTAGGTCTGTTTTGCCAGTTAATATTTATACAGAAATGTATTGGATGATGAATCTTCACAATTTATTACATTTCGTTGGATTGAGAATATCATCCCATGCGCAGTATGAAATTAAAGTTTATGCAGAAAAAATTAAAGATATTATTCGTGAAATTGCTCCAATAACACTAGGGTCATGGGAAAAGTACGTAGAGAAAAGCTTATTTTTATCTGAAGATGATATTAAAATTCTAAAAGAATGTTCAAATTTAGATATAGACTCAGTTAAGTCTAAAATTGAAGAATTGGGATGGAGTAAAAGGAAGGCTAATAAGGTTTTATCTAAACTAGATCGACTGATTTAGGGGTTGGTTCATTTTTTGCCTTCTTCTCTAATAGCTTTAGCTACGGCGTCCATTCGCCTTATAATTCCACGCCTTCCTAATTGTTCTGCATTACGATATTCATCTGAATTTAAAAATTCTTGCGCAGCCTCTTCATATCTTCCCTCAGATAAAAGCCTCCTGGTTTTTGGTGAATATCCCCAGCTACCTCTATATGTGGCTGAAATTAAGTTCTTTTTCAAATTAGTAGAATAAGAGTCAAATTTTTCTCCGGTTAGAGATTTGGTTTTATCAATGTAATTAGGGAGATCTATCCGGAAGAGAGTCTGTGCCTCTTCTTTAGTTATTTGCCCCTCTCCCCTAGAGAACGAATTGTAATTTTTATCAGGAAAAGCCCTAGCAAAAGAATTTTTACTTCTTTGTGATCCATCTAGCAAATGCCCTATTCCTATTGTATAGAATTTTTCATTAGGAAGCATTTTTGGCTGGCTTAAAAAGCCCTCCCATGACTGTACATATGAAGAGTACTCATCATATTGTGGGTTAGCCCGTATTATTTCTTGAATAAACTGATCATTGTAAGCCTCTTGCTGAGCCGCCTGTTGTATTGTAATTTCTTGGTTTTGAACTTTTTGGTACAAATCTGGGTTTATCTTGCTTAGCGCAATAACAGCTGCAGCAGCAAGAGATCCAGCTATTACTCCTTTAGATATTCTATCTTTTAAAGACTTGTGTCTTTGCGATGTTTTTATTTCTAGATACCAATTCATTTTATTTATTATTAAATATACCCTTAATACTACGTACATACCTTAATGATATGTATATAAAGGGTTTTACTAATATTAAAAGAAATATCCTATGGTGATATTTGTCTACTAGGAGGACACTGAAATGCTAGAAAAAGCTATAGATTGGGAACTTTACAGAGAAGCCACAGCAGATGCTGAGGTAATTGTTGATGAAATTTTAAAAGGACTTAACAACCCAACATACACTATTTCTGGAGAGGCCAGAGTCGTATATCAAGAGCTAGACATGTTTAGATGGTTTGAAGATAAACCACTGACTGACACAGACAATAGATCATTTTATATTAGATTAATCTCCATGCAACAATACAGACACTTGTCTTGGAAAATAAGACACAAAAAAGATAAGAAAAACGATAGAAAGCTGAGTAAATGGGAGAAGGTTATGGGTGCGGTTGATTAGTAGTTTAGGGTAATAAAAAGAGGATACTCCACATCCTAATAAATCCTAAAAAAGTCTGGTTCTACGGCGACACAGCTGAGTATGGTTATGAAATAACATATTTTTTACTTTCTAAGAAAATTAAACATAATTTTGTGTATATGGACAGTTATTATTTACTTAGCATAGATCAAGTAAGAGATATTACTGGACCTGAGGAAATACTATACTACCTAAACAATTATTATTATGTGTTTGA
>Ga0315336_1004019_pt1 | contig 18304 bp, 8 predicted proteins | sample ASW5metaG_FD_204512 | JGI IMG/M metagenome (GOLD analysis project Ga0315336, IMG submission 204512) | Ammonia-oxidizing marine archaeal communities from Monterey Bay, California, United States - ASW #5 | ecosystem: Environmental > Aquatic > Marine > Intertidal zone | place: USA: California... | reverse complement strand
CGCGCCGCGGTATATCAGCGATTGATCTCCGCCAATGCGCGGGGCGCGATGTATGACTATGATGTGGCTTCGATCATGCAGCAACTTTACGAGGGATTCGACTCCGAAACCGCAACGATCGAGGAAGTCGCCAAGTACCGCGGAGCATTGAATCCGCGGATTGCGCAAAGCGGTTCTCAGGAGCGCGTTCTGCAGTTGGCTCGAATGCAACGCGCTCGAGGTCGCAACAATGCAAAGGGCTACGGGGCGAGTCAACTCAAGATCGCCGACCCGGCTGAATGGGCTAAGAATCTTGAAAAACCGGTCTACTCCGGGCCACAGCCGGGTGAAAAAGTTCCATCGTTGACGGCCATCAACCTGCGTGGAGACCAAGCAGGTCAGGAGTTTGACCCGGTCGATCTGGCAGGAGACAAGCTCCACCTGATGTTCTTCGTCAGCAAGTCTCGTACCTTCGGCCGCTTCCTGGGACAGCTCAGGCAACAACTTCAGGCCATCGAAAAAAATTCAAAACAGCCATGGGCCATGTCAGTCATTGTTTGTACCGACGACGCAAACGAGGCCGAAAAAAGCTTCGCAGTGTTGGACCAACGTTATCCCAAGAACCTTGTTGTGGGTTTGTCCAAGGATGGTTCGGCGGGCCCACCCCGCTACGGATTGGACAAAAACCTGACCGCGACGGTCATCGTCGCCAAGAATGGCAAAGCGACACACAACCTGCCCTATGCCGGCAACGCGTTCTACACGCAACCCCATATTCTGGGCGCTATCGCGAGCGCCATGGACATCGATCACGATACCCTTCGCAAGTATATCGGCGCGCAGCCTGGCGATGCTGCAACGGCGGCCAATTACCGCCGAGGCACGTCGGGAAGTGGGGACAAATCCAAGCCAACCCCCCAAAGTGGGTTTCGCAAGAAACTTGCTCCCTTGGTGCAAAGCGGAACGATCACTCGCGCAGAAGCAGGTGAATTATTCCAGCTTTCAGGTGATGCAACTGCTCTGCGCACAAAGGTCGGAGAACTGGTGAAAGCGAAGAAACTCACTCGTGAAGCGGCAAAGGAACTGCTGAGCACCGACCCGGCGGAGGGCAGCCCGAATCGTGGGCCACGCGATCGTTAACGAATCGGAACCTGTCCCGTCTTTTTCTATCGAGCCAATGGCCCACGGCGCGTGCTCACAGCTGAAATTATGAAAATCACATTTGCAATCTTCGGGGCTGCTTCGATCTGTTTCGGTACTTTTATGGGGGCGGTGTCGATCGACACACCGGCCTCCAGTACCGAGGTCAAGAGCGAGACACGCGACGAAGCTGTCGATTTCAAAAACGATTTGATCCCCATGTTCACGCGGTTGGGGTGCAACGCCGGAAAATGCCACGGTTCGGCGATCGGCCGCGGTGATTTCAAGTTGTCACTCTACGGAGGAACGCCAGAAGCCGACTATGACGAAATTGTGCGGAAGCTTGGCGGGCGGCGGATCAACTTGGCCGACCCCGAGTCGAGTCTCATTTATATGAAGCCCGCCGAGTTTGTTGAGCACGGCGGCGGCACGATTATCGACGACGACGATCAACATGCCCAGTTGTTAATCAAGTGGATTGAACAGGGGGCGCCATACATCGAGCATCGTCAGCTGAAACGAGTCGAAGTGAATCCCGACAGGTTTATCGCGACCAAACTCGGTGATAAAACTCCGCTGAAAGTCGTGGCTCACTACGACGATGGGTTAACTCGGGATGTCACGCACCTGACCCAATTTGTGGCCGAGGACTCATCGGCGGTCACCGTCGAAGGCAACTCGGCAACCGCCAAGGTCCTGCGTCCCGGTCGGCATATCGTGATCGCGAGATACTCGACGGAAGTGATCCCGATCGAATGCGTGGTCCCGATCTCGGAGACGGTTGTGGACCTCTCTTCCCAGCCGCGTAACAACTTTGTGGATAATGAAATTCTCGCGGCAATCGCTGAACTTCGCTTGCCGGTTTCGCCAATGGTCGGTGATCCGACATTCATGCGTCGGATCACGCTGGACCTTACCGGACGATTGCCTGAATACCGAAGCGTCTCCCAGGTACGTCGTTTGAATCGAGGAGCGGTCGTCGATGCATTGCTCGCTTCCGATGCCTTTGTCGATTTCTACACATTGAAATTGGCGAAACTCCTGCGGATCCAATCCAAAATCGACAAAAACCGGGTTGCCACCACACCGCAAGCGGCACGCGCCTTTCATGATTGGCTGGCCCAGCAGTTGCGTGACGGTGTGGGCTACGACCAGATGGCCCGAGAGATCATCACGGCCACAGGTGATTCGTCCAAGTATGGTCCGGCGACCTTCTTTACCGCGGTCGAGGATGCCAGGCTGCAAGCGGAATTCACCACCGAGGTCTTTATGGGCAGTCGGATGAAGTGTGCCAACTGTCACAACCATCCGCTGGACAAGTGGACGCAAGATGACTTCCATGGCCTGACGGCGATGTTCTCGAAGCTGACACGCAGCCAGGTCATCCGGTTCAACCCGATTGGCAAGAACATACACCCGAATACCGGGGAAGCTGCCTTGATGAAGATTCCGGGAGGGGATTTTCTACCGCAGGGCACGAAAGATGGCCGCAGTGTCTTTGCCGATTGGCTGACCGATCGCAACAACCCATACTTTGCCAAGGCCATGGTAAACCGTCTCTGGAAAACGCTGATGGGTCGCGGACTGGTAGAGCCTGTCGATGATTTCCGATCAACCAACCCGGCGACTCATCCGGCCTTGCTCAATCAGCTGGCCGAAGACTTTATCGAGCACGGCTATGACATCCGCCATACGTTGAAAATTATCGCGATGAGTTCGACGTACGCTCGTAGTTCGATTCCGGTCCCAGGAAACGAAGCGGATCATCGGTTCTACTCGCACATGGTGCACAAGCCTCTCGCGCCCGAGGTGCTCGCGGATGCGATATCTGATGTATTGGGAATCGCAGTCCAATATGGGAAGGAAGCCTCCGGTACGCGAGCCGTTGCACTGCGCGATGGAGCCATTCGTTCCGACGCGCTCGACATACTCGGTCGCTGCGACCGCAGCAAATCCTGCGAGGGAACCCCTTCACCGATCGGGCCACTGGCACAAAAACTTCACCTGTTCAATGGAGAATTGTTGAACAGCCGACTCGGTGCAGAAAATGGGCGGCTCGACAAACTGATCAAGTCAAACAACACGCCGATGGAAATTGTCCACGAGTTTTACCAAGCCGCGATGAATCGACAGCCAAACAAGGAAGAAGTTGCGTTCCTGTCGCAATTATTCGATGACAAACAGTCTTCCGTTCAGCAACGCGATACGCTTGAAGATATTGTCTGGAGCATCCTGACCTGCAAGGAATTCGTCACGAATCATTAATCGGCTTTCAATACCCGAGATGCAAACTCGCCGCGTAAGCAAGGAATCGAGGCCATACCAGTTTTCCCCGGTTTACGCGTCGGGTTCTCAAGAGATCGCTGAATCACAAACGTAAAGAGAATTGATGAACACTTCAAAACGATGTGATGGCGTGACGCGCCGCAATTTTGTCCGCGTCGGTGGACTCACGGCATTAGGCTTGGGCATGTGCGATTTCTTCCAATTGCAACGTGCGCTGGCCGCCAGTCCGCTCTCGAATTCAAAAACAGCCGCCAAACCCAAATCGTGCATCCTGATCTGGCTTGACGGCGGAGCGAGCCATCTGGACACATTCGACCCCAAGCCCAAGGCTCCCTCCGAGGTCCGCGGCCCGTTCAACTCGATTGGCACCAACTTGACCGGTATTCGCATCAGTGAACACCTGCCTCACACTGCTCGAATGTTGGACAAACTGGCCCTGATTCGCAGCGTGACTTCGCCGTTTGGCGTACACAATTTCGCCGTGCAATACCTGATGACCGGGTACCAACCCACACCGGCGATCGACTATCCCGTCATGGGGTCGGTGGTCGCGCATATGCGCCGGCAAACCGGAATCCTGCCAGCCAACATCGCGATTCCAGATCTGATATCGCGTGACGCCGCCACGCTCGGAAACGGATTCCTTCCTACCAGCACCAAACATTTTTCGCTGGGCAGTGATCCCGGCAAGGCAAACTACAAGGTTCGCGATCTGGATTTTTATCGGGGGCTTGATATCTCGCGACTTGAACGTCGCCGCAAAATCGTGGAAGCGATGAACCAGTTCGGCAACCTCAAATCAAAAACCAACGGACCCCAAGATCCGGATCTGGAGCGAGCTTACAATCTGATCGCATCCCAGGACGCCAAAGCGGCGTTTAATCTGGACGAGGAACCCACGCCCGTGCGCGCGCGGTACAGCATGGATCCGCGGTCCAATCTCGGGGACTCCAATAACATTGGCCAGCAATGTCTTTTGGCCCGCCGGTTGGTTGAACGCGGTGTGCCATTTGTCACCGTGAACAACACTGGCTGGGACAACCATTTGGACTTGGAGACCTATGCCAACCGCCATCCAGGTGACCCACGTTCGGCCTCGCATGCACTGATACCGGGTCTGGATAAAGCACTGAGCGCCTTGATTGGAGACCTTTCCGATCGAGGGATGCTTGAGGAGACGCTGGTTTTGGTCATGACGGATTTTGGCCGGACGCCAAAGATCAACATCACGGGTGGGCGCGACCACTGGCCCAATTGTTTCAGCGTGGCCATGGCAGGTGCTGGCGTGAAAGGCGGACAGGTCATCGGCGAAAGTGACGCGTTGGGTGAATTCGTCAAAGACCGACCCATCAGTCCCGGCGATCTTTCATCGACGATTTACACGCTGCTTGGAATCGACCCGGCGCACGAACTGCATACGCCTGACGGTCGCCCCATGCGTATCGCACCGCAAGAGTCAAAAGTGATCAAGGAATTGTTGGCATGATCCAGCGAATCAGATGGTTGCTTAACCGTTCGGCTCTCGGCATATTTCCGCTTGTGATTGCCCCGTTGCTTGGAACATCTACGCTCCGGGGGGCAGAACAGTCTGTCACAAAGCCACCGATCACCGACATCGCATTCGCACCCGATGGCAAATCACTTGTCTGCTGTTCGCAAAAAGGCTTGCAGGTTTTCAGCTGGCCTGAAACAAAATTGCACAAACATTTCGAGGCCTCATTTGCCAACCTGCACAGTCTCGCATTCTCGCCGGATGGAAAGCGACTGGCCGTGGGAGGTGGACATCCGTCTGAGGACGGCATCGTTGAGGTTTTCTCGTGGCCCGCATGCAAGTCTCAAATGTTGTTGTCCGAGCACGATGATTCCGTCGTGTCCGTTGTTTGGCGCGGCAACAACAATCTGGTTGCGGCGAGTCTCGATCGTTTGTTGACCCTGTGGGATCTGGAAACGAAAACGACGGTCAAGACCTATCAAGGTCACTCACGTGGAGTCACCTCGGTCTGCATTCTCAACAATGGAGAACTGGTGACTGCCGGCCACGATCATTCGGTTCGCGTTTGGGATGGCGAATCGGGAGCGTTGATCCGAAGTTTGAACCAACATACAAAGCCCGTCAATTCGATGGCAGTCTGGCCCGTCTCCGCCGGTAAGCCCCTGGTGGCCACCGCTGCCGGAGATCGCACCATCCGTTTTTGGCAACCCACGATCGGCCGAATGATGCGCTATGTCCGACTCGAATCCGAACCGCTGGATATCGCGTGGATCAGCGAATCACGGATTGTCGCCAGTTGTGTGGATGGCCAAGCGCGCATGGTCGATACCGAAAATGTCGAGGTTCTGCAGACAATTCCAGTGATCAAAGGCTGGGCCTACGCAGTCGCCACCCATCCGAATGACGGAACGATCGCCATCGCAGGCAGCGACGGTCAACTCCATCGAGTTGAACCACAAAATCCCTAGTGATGCGATCAGAGAGACCAACCAAGCCTGGCTTCTGGTATCCAGAAACACCGTGAGACTCGTTTGGGATGAGTCCCGTGGTTTTGATCCTGTTGGCAAGTTGAGCCCTCGAGAATTCGGTAGCACTGAGCAAGCGAGTTCCCAGTTTAAGATGCTGACCGAATGTTCGTTTTGACGCAATTCGCCGCCCGCGCAACATTGAAGGACGGAGCAATCGGCGATGATGAACAAAGGCATGTTATCGAGGGCAATCGCTGTGTCGATTTGTCTCGTGGGAGTCGGTCGCCATGGTCTGGCCAACGAACGGGGTTTGGTCGGGCACTGGCGGTTTGACGAACGCCAGGGCAACCTCGCAAAAGATTCCTCCGGCAAAGGCAATCACGGAACGATCCATCAAGCCACGTGGACCGAGGGCAAGATCGGCGCGGCTCTGCGGTTCAACGGCAAGGATGCCTATGTCGACTGCGGAAATGACAGGAGCCTGACTCTTTCCAAAGCCTTCACCATCGAAGCCTGGGTGCGACAGCAAACAGGCGGCCAGGCGGAGCAAAGCATTGTCGGAAAGGGCTCCAGGTACAACGCGAATTATCTGCTCAAGCTGGGGATCCCCTGGGTTGAAAACCGGCTGATGTTGAAGGTCAGTGACCAGCGAACCCAAGGGATCGAGATCGCACGTGACCAATGGCATCACGTGGCCGGGGTTTGCGATGGAGAACGGATCGCGATCTTCATCAATGGGATGTTGGCGTCGGAACGGCCATACTTTCATGGCGTGAAAACGAATTCCCTGCCGGTGGCCATCGGCAAAGTGATGGACGGCGCCTCTGGGGGAAAGTACTTTTGCGGAATCATCGACGAAGTGAAGATCTATGATCGCGTGTTGGACAAGTACAAGCTCAAGGGACCAACCGGCCCCGGGACAAGCCGAAAAACACGAGGCTTAACGACCAGTGGTCCCTGGGGAAACTACGAAGCGTTCCCCGGACTCTGCAAGCTGGCCAACGGTGACCTGCTGGTGGCTTTCTACGCGGGAACCGGACACATGGGCTACCCGCATCCCAGTCTGCCGAAGCATGCTCGAATCTGCATGATGCGATCGACCGACGGCGCCAAAACCTGGACCACTCCCGAAACCCTGTTCGACTCCGAGGCCGGGGACTGTGACCCACGGTTAGCTCAACTCAAAGACGGCACAGTGGTCTGTACCTTCTACAAACAGACCTGGTATCGCAAAGGCCGAGTCTGTGAGATGGCGCTTGTGAGAAGCACGGACAACGGCAAGACCTGGAGCGCAAAACCACAGATCCTTCCCTCTCCCTGGTACACGGAAGAACAGAAGCAGCACGTCATTCGCATGACCGGGCCCAAAGCGGTCGGCGAACCGGAGGACATGGAGTTGGAGGCGATCAATGCGTCCTGCTCGCCCGTTCGAGAACTTTCCAATGGCACGTTGATCCTGGCGATCTACGGCTACTATGGAAAACATCGAGCCAGTCGTAGCAGTTTCTACGGTGCCGCCGTGATTCGTTCCAAAGACCAAGGCCGGACTTGGGGAGACGTCTCGATCATTTCCGCTTCGAGCCCGAGCGATCGCTGTGAACCGGACTTGATGGAACTCGACGACGGGAGACTTCTGTGCGTCATGAGACCGGGCATGGAACAGTCGGTCTCTGCCGACCAGGGCGACACCTGGACGCAACCCAGAGAGTTGCAACCGTTCGCCAGAGGCCACGCACCCTTCCTGGTCAAAACCCGGAATGGAACGCTGCTCTGTGGATACCGGGAAATGCCTCTGGCAAAGACCAGCGTCCTCATCTCGACCAACAATGGCAAGACCTGGAGCAGGCCATTGATCATCGACTACTTTGGAGGCGCTTACATCGGCATGGTCGAGCTAGACGATGGGCGGATACTCAGTATCTATTACGGCGAGAGTGTTGGGATCCGGCAAGCCATCTTCAACGTGAAACTGGAGCCAACACCCCACATCCGATTGGTCGAGTAGCGGCTGTAAAACGGTGCGGACTCGTGCTTTGTTTTGATTGTTGCACGAGGTGATTACTGAAAGAGCAAAGGGGACACCCACTCTTGCTGATCACGGACGCTTGCCACCTGGCTGTGCAGTCGGGTCACGCGGAGTGTTATTGCTGGTGTCATGGGCCTGTGCGAATTATTTTTCAGATTTCGACCTGCCTACGGCAGGTCGCGGTAAAGCCGCTGAGGGGAAGGTCCTCGCCACACGAAAACCAATCGAGAAGCTACGGTAGTCGGTTCCAACCTCGAAGCGCTCCGCTGAACTCAGATCTGTGCCGTCATTGATGAACCCCGAACCACGCAACACCCGCTTATCGCCGTCCGACCCTACATCCGTTGACGGCGTGTCTTTGAGAACAACGGATGAACTTACTGGATAGAACTCGCTTTTATCGTAGCACCACTCTCTGGCATTGCCGTACATATCGAACAGGCCGAAGTCGTTGGGTTTCAGGCTGGCCACCGACCAGGTGTGGCCTTCACTGTTGCTCCGATACCAGGCGTAATTCAACAACAAGGGTAGACTCAATCCGTAATAGCAACGGGTCACGCTGTGAGCACGGCAGGCGTATTCCCACTCAGACTCCGTCGGCAGTCGATACCCCGTCAATTCCCAGAATTTGTCCTTCGCTTTCATGCCGACCGCGTACTTGTCTTCCTTGTTCGGAACATAACACCATTGATCTTCCGGTATCCCTTCCTGACCGCTCAGCCAGTTGCAGTACCAGGCTGCTTCGTACCATGTCATGGCCGTCATTGGCGAATCGTCCGTGAGGATGTAAGGGCTCAGTTGTTCGTCGTCGGCAGGCCACAGGTCGTTCCCCGGAGTGAACATCCGCCACTGAGCTCGCGTCAATTCCTTGGACGAAATCGCGAATCGCCGTCCGATCCGACGCCGATGCAGGTCTTCATCTGTTTCGCGACCCGTCTCCGATCTGGGCGATCCCATTTGAAACGTATCCGCTTCCAGAATCACAAACGTCTGGCCCTGACCATTGATGTACCACTGCCGCGTCTTGTCGGCGGCCGACCGCAGGTCCGCTTCACTCTGCTGCAACGCGGCGTCGATCGCTGCGAGTTGATCGCCTTGCTTCCATTGGCGTAACAGCCACTCAGCGGCACCGTGCAGGCCTGCGTCCGGATCGTTGCGATACACTTCCAGCAGTGTTTCGATCAATGCCTGGCGTTCGCTGTCGCTGATCTGGGACTCGTCGAATCCACCCAGACACAACAACAACGCGCGACGGATCGTGACATCCGGTTCCTCAGCAAAGCGAGTGATGATCGCTGAAGAATCGCCCTTTCGGGGACTCAGCCAGTGGACAATATAACTGCGGACTCGCGAGTCGGGGCTGTATTTCAAAAGTGGCCAGACCTGCTCCGGGACATCCATCCGCAGCAGCAGCACAGCGGCGTTCGCCTGACGCACAGCCAGTGCTTCTCTGGCCGCTTCGTCGGCGTCTTGACCGACACTCTTGGTGATTTCGGCGGTCCCCAGCTCAATCGCCCGTTGTTGATGGGCAGTCAGCTTGTCAAACAGAATGGAAAACTGTACGGCATCGGCATCGGCCAGCAGGTCAAACAAACCCCCGGCATCATCGCTCAGATAATCCGCCAGCGTATCGGTGGCAAACGAACGCACCTGCTCACCGGCCGCATCGTCACGGTAAATCGTCGCCAGCGGCGCGATCAGATGCTCCTGGACCGGACGCAGCGTATTTCGCCATGGCAGCAATTCCGATGGCAAAACGTCGACCAGGCGTTCGGCGAGGAATTCGGTAAACGCTTTCGTTTGCCAGTGGTCGTTCTCAGGGTCGAAGCTCGCCAGGGCACAGGCTGCCTGGAACCGCCGATCACGGTCTTGTTGCCGGTCCATCGCCACCTTCCAGTAATCCTCGATCAACGACTGTCTGCGGTTGTGGAGCAGGTCGCGCACCGACGCAAACTGAACAGGCGAAACTGTCAGCAGGCGATCCTTGAGGAATCTCAGCGCCGATTCGTCATAGGACAGCAGCGCCAACGCAGCGTGGAGTTTCTCGTTGGAATCGTTGGGCGACTCGGAAAATGCCGCAGACAGATCCTCGTCGGCCCATGTCCGGTAGTCACTGAGTGTGCTGATTATTGTTGGGACCTGCGACGTGTCGGCTTGCAGCAATCCTTCGACCAGGCGCGTGGCTTCGGCTGCATGTTGTCGTTGCGTTGCTGCATTGTTGATCCCGATTCCAAAGATCGCCAACACAACCAGCAGCGAGACAGCCATCCCGGTTCGCTGGCCGTGCACCCTGCGTGCCTTGCGCATCATGGTCCGCTGTCGCGCGGTCCAGCTGCGTTTGTTCGTCAGCAGGCGGATGCCGGCCCACTCCATGAGCGACGGCAGATGCCGGTTTTCCGAACTGTTGGTCCACAGTGAAGTTCGCTTTGCGAGAACGAGTTCCGCTCGTCCCTTGCGCGTTTCCTCCTGCTTGCGCGTCAGCCAGTCTCGCAGAGACGGCACCAGGTAGTCGTGCGTCAACTGATAGTATTTCTGACCGGCCTCGGTTTCCGTGACCGCATCGTCGTCGTCCGACTCCACGCCCTCAGGATCAGTGGGTGTGATCAGCCGAATTTCGCTGTCCAGCATCCTCAGCAGGTCGTCGAAATCTCGTGGCCGCTGTGCATAACCGGACGCTTCCAGCAATTCGTCATGCGAACGCATGTGCCCCTTGATCTCACTGCCCGATTCGGGCAGCAACGCTTTCAACACACTCCGGGCCGCTTTCTGATGGTAGCGATGCTCGGGAGGTGCAGTGGATGCACTGAACGTCTCTTCCAGAAAGGTGACACCAATGCCTGCGGTGCCGCCGACGTATTTCAGCGTCGTCGGAGTCCAGAGCTTCTCCTTCATCATCTCGGCGAACAGAGCCAGTCGCACGCAGACGATTTTTCCGTCCTCGGCGAGACCAGCGACGGCCTGATCGAGAAACTCGGTTTGCTCCTGGTTCGTATCGTTGCTGTTTTCAATAAAACATCCCGAGGCGCGTCCGAAAGCGATCAGCACTTTGCGAGCATGTTGTACCGAGAAAAGATCGACGGCGCTTGAGTTGCGGTCCTCGAGCAGCAGAATTTCCAACTCCCGCATGAAGCGGGTCGCCGCCATCCAGAAATCGTCCCGCACCATCACGATGCACTGCACACGCCCGCCGTCGCACTGACGCAGGGCCCGCACCAGTTCGGTGTCCTGTTCGTCTTTGTGGGTGTGCAACCACTGCTCGAACTGATCCAGGACAATCAACACTTTCCCGTCATCGGCGACGACTTCGCCCCGCCGCAGAGCGGTCAGCGTCTGGGTCAGGTCGAATGCGTCCGACAGGCCGGGACAGCGTTTTCTGAGCATGTTCAGCAGGCGTGTTTCCGTCTGCTGCCCGGCGGCCTCCACATACACGGGAATCACGTCCTTGGACAATCGCGGCAGCAGGCCCGCTTTGACCAGCGACGATTTGCCGCAGCCCGAGGGACCGTAGATCAAGCCGACACGAAAGGTCTCGTCAGCATCCGTCTCTTCGACGCGATCTTTCCAGAACCGTAAGCCCGCGGGCAATCCGTCCCGATCCCGGGCACCCGGTAACAACTCCAGGAAAAAGTCGGCATCCTTGGCGTCGAACGACCGCAGGCCCTTGGGCACGATCCGTAGTGGACGACGGCCCGAGCCGGGTGTGCCGACGGACGTGTCGCCGGCCAGTTGAGTTTCGCACGCCGGTGTGATCGCTGTCGCGGACCCCTGCGATGCGGTTACCGGAGTGGCCAGCTTGTGCGTTTCGCCCCGAAACAGCCGGGCCAAATCCCCGGCCAGTTGATCGGACGGCAGGTTCCAGGCATCCACCCACTGAACCGAGGCCAGATGCAGTTCCATCGACGGGCCAGGTTCGATGTCCTCCAGACGCAGTGGGATGATCCGTTTGCGTTTGCTGGTCGCCCGCTCCACTTCGTGGGTGACGTGTACCGACGCGTTGGCCTGGGACGACAACAGCAACAACGTGACATCCGTGGAGTCGATCGCCTGCAGCACCGCTTCGGCGTAATTGCCGCCGGGCGGCACGTCGCGGGGAGCAATCCAGCAACAGATGTCCTGGTCTTCCAGCAGATCACACAGCTGAAACGCCATCTGCTGGTCGGCTGTTGCGTAGCTGATGAAGACGTCGCAAACCCGTTCGTCTCGCTCGGGCGATTTCCGCTGACTGCGGTCCATGCTGCCTGTGGCTCCACTCAACGGTTGCAGCCAGACGCGCAGATCCTCGGCCATGTCCACGGCCGTCGTGTAGCGGTCCGAGGCGCGTTTGGAAAGCGCCTTGAGACAAATTCGTTCCAGTTCCCGGGGAATCTGATCGTCGGTCTGACGAGGCGGGCGGGCATCCCCCGTACTGACCAGTTTCAGCAATTCCTGTTTCGATTCGGCCTGAAACGGACACCGTCCGACCAGCAGTTGATAGAACACAACGCCCAGGCTGAAGATGTCGCTGCGGCCATCCACCCGGTGTCCTTCGCCCCGCGCCTGTTCGGGACTCATGTACATCGGAGTTCCGGCATTCCGGGGTCCGGTTCCCGAATCCACTTCGTGCAGCGCCAGGCCGAAATCGGCTACGAACGGTTTGCCGTCGGCATCCAACAGGATGTTGGCCGGTTTGATGTCGCGATGTACCAAGCCCCGCGTGTGGGCATAGTGCAGCGCCTCGGCCACCGTGGCGATCAGCTCCGCTGATTCCGCGGGGGACAGCCGCTGCTGACCGATCTTTGCCGCCAGGTCGCTGCCCTCGACGAACCGGGAGACCACGTAACAGGCCGATGCGTCCGTACTGCCCACGTCGAATACGGGGACGATGTTGGGATGGTCCAACTGGGCCACCAGGCGGGCTTCGGACAAATACGCCTGGGCATCCTCAGACCGAGCCATTCGATCGGCGTGTGGCACCTTGATCGCCACGGGCCGGTTCAACTCGTCGTCGTGGCCCAGATACACCAGACCGAATCCGCCCCGGCCCAGAACCTGTTTGATCGCGTAGCGACCGAGCCGCTCGGGCAGTCCGAGCGGTGCCGCATCCGCTGCGCCTGCGGGCTCATTGGCCCCCGGCGGTTGCAAAGCAGAATCGTGACGTTTCCATTTGGTCTTGAGAGAATTGGTTTTGAAAGAATTCGGATCGTTCATGCTGGATGATCTCAATGTGTCAAACCGCAGCTCACTCCCTCTAGTATATGTTTGTCCACGGCGCGTGCGAAATCAAACAAGAATGTGACAATGCGGGCTGGTCCATCGAATTGGCAGAAGCGGGGCGGAATACGGAACGTAACCCGGATTCTCTCACTCGCGGCGGTACAACATGCAGGGATAGGTCACATGACCTGGCCGCGATCCACGGAGGAACCTGCGCGGGCTCATGAATCGGGTTGTTCCTTCGACTCGCAATCGTGTGGCTTGGCTTGGAACGGTGCGACCTGGACATCGCCCTCCGGAAACCGGACCGTGAAGTGCACGAGCTCCCCGCCAATCGCCTCGACATACTGCGTGCATGTGCTCAGCAGAAGATCGCCGCGTTTCTCGATCTGTGAAATTGCAGACTGGGTGCGATCAAGTCGGCCAGCCAGTTCCTCTTGCGAGATCTGCTGCGCTTCGCGCAATTCTCGCAAGGCCGGGCCGGCGTTGAGATTCTGCACGCCTTCCCCGGATCGCGCGCGCCACCGCGATTGGACTTTGTCTCGAAGCTCACCCAGCAGATGCGCGCCTTGGTTGATGGCATCCTTCTCGATGTTGGTCAATCGATCCCAGATTTTCTTGGCCATGATGCATCCTGATGTGGTTGTCGCGATCTCACTCGGTCACGCTGGCTGATCGGCCATCGGCGGCCGCGTGACAGGCAGCATAAGGTCAACCTAATATTACATCGCCTGATCATCCTGAGACAACCGGGGTTCGCCCAGGTCGCTCCCGTGACCCATCGGTCTGGAAGATCGGCCGCAGGCGCGGTTCACAGCCGGCCCACCGACGCGCAGTGGCTGCAAATGCGCTGCATCTCGGACGTCCCAGAGGGTCACTTGCAGTCAGCCGACGACACGGGTTGTCACTCGCATGCTGCACAACCCGCGGACGCAAGAGAGATGACGCGGCACCTGATGACACACACAGACAAAAAAGACACCGCCGGTCACTGGCGGTGCCTTGATGGAGGCGGCGGGAATCGCATGCCTGTCTTTATTTTGGTAACCCATTGACATGCATGTGATGTGATAAGTGTGAGGTCGTCTGGTAGCGCGTGGGCAGCGTCTGAGAGTCTCCAGCCTGAGATGGAACCTCACGCATGGGCTCAAGTCCTCAAGTACGCCTTCAGGATCTCTGTGAGGATGTCTCGCACGCGATAACCGTCCTCCGCGGTTTTGTCGAGAATCGTCTCGACCGTATTCATGTCATGAATATTCGTGTCCCGGCCGATCGCAAAGGCGATCAGGTTGCGTGTGAAAGATCGTGCCATCGTCCGGCTGACGCCGCGCAGACGCGCGGTCAATTGGCGCTTGGCTACAGGATTGGGCGTGCCGGTGATGCGGCCGATCGTGTCGTAATCGTTCAGGGCAAACGCGATTGGATCGAGTTTCTTGTGGCAACTGGCGCAGGATTTTTCCCGGGAGTGAACTTTGACACGCTCTTCAAACGTCAACGTCTTGGCCGATACGACAAACTGATCGGCGTTGATGTCCCCCGGGGGATCGGATAAGCGTTGCCCAAATGCGTTCTCGACGATCCATGCGGCCCGCCTGAAGGGCCGAGGATCCACGCCGTCCGACCGGGCGACGAAGAAGTTGGCTTGATGAGTCAAACCGCCCCGACCGGGTGCCTTAACCAACTTCGGAACATGTCGGTCCAGCCCATTGGCCGTCATGCCGTAGAAACTGGCCATAGGAGCGGACAACATCCTGTGATCGGAAACGACCAATTGCAAAGCCGGCTTGTTCTGGACAAATAGATGCTTGAGATAATGTTGGGTTTCGGAACTGAACGGGAGACGCAAATCCAGAACCGCGAACTTTGTTTCATCAAGGACCGTTCTGTTTTCCAGCCAGTACTTGCCGAAGATGGACAGAAAATCTTCGAATCCCGGGTCTGCAACGATCCGCTGGGCCAAGTCACTTGAGCTCAATGTACTGCCGCGAAACCGCTGGTAGTCTGCCTTGAACGATTCGCTCGGATGCTTCTTGAGAAAAGCGTACGAAACGAATCGCGCCGAGGCGACCGGATCGTTCGGATCGTATCGGGTGTAAAGCTGCGACGGTGACATGGCGATCCACTTGAGCGCCTGAACGTATCGTTGCTGGGGACTGAACGATGGATCCAGTCGTTCATGAATCGACGCCAGTTTACCGGCCTTGGCATCCAAGGACAGCTCGGACGTGAGGCGTCCCAGCTTGTGTTGCAGTTGGGGCGGTGTGTCTCCAGCGGCGATCTGGTATTTGCTGTTCACCGCCGCAGGTCCGCCGATGCGTTCCAGGATGATCTTGCTGTGGATGCGAATGCAGGGGATCCTGTACTTGTCCGGGTCCTCTTCCTTGCCCGAGAACCCGCCCAAGTTGATGCGGTTGAGGCGGGAGTTCCACGGACCATTGACGAAATCCATTTCGATCTGGCCAGGGATGGCCAGCTCAAACTCGCAGTTGTATTGCCGCTTGTCGTTGTCTTCGATCTCGAAGTAATGAAGCAACTTGCCCTTCTTCGAATGGGCCGCCACGGCTCCTCGTGGGCTCTTGTTGATGCCGCCGTGCAGAATCGCCAGTCCGGCCTGTGCGCCAAGCAACTCGCGGAACGTGCCCAGGTCTGCGGCCTTTCCCTTCTTGCTCGTTTCGGCGACTTGCTTCACAAGGTCCCGGTTCCGGGCGCTGGCCGTGAAGGTCAGGCGGTACCGTCCAACGGGTAGGTTCGTGCGATATTCCTTGCTGGCGAGCCGGTTGGCCCCCCGCATGCGCAGGTCAACCGGATCGAGGTTTTTCGTCTCCCGCATGCGCTCGAGGTGTTCCTTTGCGGCCTTGCCATTGATCGCCTTGAGACGCTTTCGCTCTTCATCGTCCGCAGTGTTCTTGATCTTTTCCGGGTCCACTGGGAGCTTCACCTTTTCGATGAATGCCAGGTAGGTGATGCCCGTGCGGTCCATACTGGTTCGGGTCATGGTAAAACGCAGTTCGAACCGCTTCTGGTCCCTGTACTTCTTGCTGATCCCGGCGATGCGTTCGAAACCGTTGGCCACGGCGTGATCGAGTGTGAGGTCCAGGCCCGACTCGATTTCGCGGAGGTAAGCAGCCGACATGAGGCTCGGCGAATTGATCGTGGGATAGGCCGAGTCGACGTTTTCCAGGAAAAAAAGGTTCTGGAAGGGATCGTAGATCTCGCGGTCGAGACCGAACACGTGTGCGTACGTGTTGGCGATTTCGAATGGCGTCAACAACCGCTCTTGAATCGCACCCCGATCCAGTTTGGTAAAAACTGCGTCGATGGCTGCCTTCCGCTCGACGTCGGTGAGTTTGTACTTGCTGTCCGCGGGCGGCATTTCCTTTTCCCGCAACTTCTCAACGACTGCCACCCAATCGTGTGTGTGACGTCCTTGAATGCCGTCTTTCAACAACGGTGTGATGTCGAAGCGACCCTTGACCGTCTTCCTGCCGTCTGTGATTCCGCCGTGGCAGGCAACGCAATTCTGGCGCAACGCCGCGATGCCATCGGCAAAGACGGCCGAAATGGTCAATGACCAGATGGAAATGAATGTCAACAATCTCAACATGAAAACCCCTCAAGCCGACAGGTTCGATCAGGTCAGGAGCTTGTCCAGATTGCCTTCGTGTCCGGAGAAGGCATGCACGTCGATTCCCAGCTGGTGCAGAATCGAGACGTAGAGTTGACTGAGCGTGTGTCGCAATGGGCCGTGGGGTTTGGCTGGGTTTTGACACTCAACCAGTCCTTGGTGGTCGAAGCCTCCGCCAGCCAAAACGGTTGGCAGGTATTCACGGCTGTGGCCGCCGGGGCTCGAAAAAGCCCCCACGAACAACACGATGGTGTCATCCAGAAGCTGGTCTCGTTTGAGATCGGTCAGAAAATCTGACAGGCAGGTAAAGAAGTGCTGCTCGAGCATGAGCATGTCGTCGAAGATCGACTTCTCCAGGTGAGCCCGGTGACCCAGGGCGTGGTATCCGATGCTCACGCCGTACTTGGTCTTGTCCACGAACGGGGGCGAGGCCACAAAAACTTGGCCGCGGCGGTGCTTGATCCCCAGCCGTATCAGTGCCAGGTGCTGCTGGAACGGATCGAGCACACCTCGACCGTGGTGATCGGTCAGGTGAAGTTTGGTGTCGAACTCGACCTTCGGGACGGGCTTCTTCGCCCACTCCAGGTCGGTTGCCAGAGACCGCTCGTGCTCCTCGAATGAGGCAACGTAGGCCGCGCGGTTTTCCTTCGGCAGCGACCGGCGCATAGTGCGGATTGACTTGAGCTTCCTCTCGATCGCCTCAGTGGACGTCTCCCCGAAAAGATGATCGAAGATCTTCTGCGGCCCCAACTCGTGCAGCGTCGGAACTGCTCGGCTGTTCTTGTTCCAGACGATCGTTTTGTGGCCCATGTGTACGCTTTTGTGACGTGTCGCCTGCTGCAAGTGCTCGCTGGCTAGCTGGTCGAGGCTGATGTAGGGCCCGTTCGTCTGGTTCTTGTTGCAGGTCAGAATGCCGCGACCACCGTTGTGCCCCCGCACGATCTCCGGCTGCATGATCCCTTTGAACACGGTCAGGTCACCATGATGATCCTTTAGCTGCGCCAGGAGCGGAGAGCTGTTCAGATCATCGGCCTGCGGGTTAAAGGTGTGCTGGTTGTAGCCCAGCATGTTCACAACGATGACCAGGTTCTTCGCCGAGGCCACAGGCGCGATGCGAGACGAACCTGCCCTTGCCGCGGCAGCCGTCGATTCCGGATTATTTTGGCCAGCGAACACACTCAGCGGATGCAGCCCCGCCAGGGAACCCACACCGGCCAAACACCTCAGGAGATCGCGCCGTTGCATGTGATTCTGCATGTCACCAGACTCCAGATGCTACTTTCTGATTTCTGTGTAGTCTAGCACAGGACCAAGCGCTGCGAAGCCGCAAAGGGGACACCCACTTTTTCGGGAAACGCAAAGGGGACACCCACTCTTGCTGATCACCGGCTGCTGCCGTGACGGGGCAACAAAGGCGACGGGAACTCGCGCGGAAAAGTGCGGTATGTTGTGAGAAATCACAGGGCAGCCCGGCCCACGGGCCGGTGAAGGTCTGGCGATTCCATGCTCTGCTGTCTTCGCGCGAGCCCGAAACCAGCAACCTTGCCTCATGGGTACCTGCGCGTGTTGGAGATCCGGATTTCACCAATCTGGCC
>Ga0315336_1004018_pt1 | contig 18315 bp, 14 predicted proteins | sample ASW5metaG_FD_204512 | JGI IMG/M metagenome (GOLD analysis project Ga0315336, IMG submission 204512) | Ammonia-oxidizing marine archaeal communities from Monterey Bay, California, United States - ASW #5 | ecosystem: Environmental > Aquatic > Marine > Intertidal zone | place: USA: California... | reverse complement strand
TCCGTAACTCCTTGATTTAATCGTGCGCCAGAGAGATTTGAAGTCTCGACCACTTGGTTCGAAATCAGATGCTCGAAAAGGCACTTCACACTATAAATATAGGTATAAGTGCACTATGGATCCCCCAAGTTATTCTGAGTTTTGGAGAGTTTGATTACTACTTGTAGGAGTTACTTCGTTTTATTTGGGAGGATAATGGAACAACCACAGTTGGCTTAGTTTGTAGCACTCCTTTCGAGTCGTAGGGTGGTTCGGAACCGCTATTATGTAGAAGAAACATGCAATTCCCTGATTCATAGGAATAAGTTACGAGTTGATGCCAAATGTGTCAGACATGCTGAATCACGCCTGATTCTCCGCTGCTCATTAGGCTTTTTCCCATTCCTTTGTCAAAAATCTTATCTTGCTTTAACATGAATTAACTGCATAGAAGCGTAGGGATGCGATTGTGACTTTACGAAAATGGGTAGTTGCCTTTCAAATCCGATATAGAGCCATTTATGAGAAAACTGAAAGCACCAATTCGTTCTAGCCATAGCTTAAACACTCAATCCAGTTTGTCGTTTGAACAGGGTGTTTGTGCAGCGGGTCACCCAGTGGCAGCAGAAGCAGGGGCCTGGGCTATCCAGCAAGGTGGTACTGCCATTGATGCTCTCGTCGCTGCCGCATTCACAGCATTTGTCGTTGAGCCTGCTTCATGTGGTCTTGGTGGTTACGGACATTTCTCGGTCTACCTCGCCAACGAAAATAGGCATATTGGTTTTGATGCGTATTGTCGAGCGCCTGGAGACGCTACACCAGATATTTTTCAGCTTGATATGTCCCGTCCAACCACTTACTACGGTCACCCTCACACAGTCGGCAATAAAGCTGAGCACGGTCCAATGGCACCTGCGGTACCGGGCGCAGTTGCCGGTTGTTGTGATCTTCTCGAAACCTATGGCACCTTATCTTTGGAAACGGTTCTTGTACCAGCGATTGCCGCAGCTGAAAAGGGCATCCCATTTCTTTGGAGCGATCTACTGCACATTGCCAACCTTGGTGACACACTATCTGATCTGCCAGATACAGACTCAGTATTACGACCTGGTGGCCAACTACCAGTGATCGAAGCCAGTCGCATCAAGTCGGCGACTCTCGATGGTAAGGCTTTAGCAAAGACCTTGCGCCTTATTGCTCAAAAGGGAAAGGCTGGATTTTATCGGGGTCGAATCGCTAAAGCTATTGAGCAATATGTTGGGGGACTTGGTGGAATACTCAATCGACAGGACCTTGCCCAATATGCACCTCGCATTTGGCATGAACCACCAGCAAGCTATCGAGATTATCGCTATATATCGTGTTTCGACCAGGTTGCTTATGAAGCACTCAATATTCTTGCGGGCTACGATCTGAAGAGGTATGGAGCTGATAGCTATGCTTATCGACATGTTGTTGCTGAAGCTCTCGGTATTGCGTTTACTGACAACATGACGTGGTATGGTGATCCAGACTATGAGAATGCACCAATTCAAGGGCTCGCTAATCCGAAATTCGCAGCAAGCAGAAGAAAAGAAATTCGCATGAGGCGTGCAATTAGTCGACCGATCCAGCCAGGGAATCCTTGGTTATATGATTCCGGTTCTGAAACTAACCAATACGGAGACTTTACACCGACCCACGGAAATATTGCTGGCACGAGTCAAGTAGCAGTAGTTGATCGAGCTGGGAACTTAGCTTCGTGTTGTATCAGTATTGGTAGTGCTTACGGCTCTCGAGTCTACATTCCAGAAGTTGGTATATTTCTGAATGATGCCATGCAAAATTTTGATCCCCGCCCCGATCACCCTAACAGCATTCGGCCCGGTAAGATGCCGATATTTGCTGCTCCTGCCATAGTTGCTGGCCTTAATGGCCAAGGTCGTTTTGCAGCAGCTGGTTCTGGTGGTTACAGGATACAAACTGGGGTTTTGCATACCTTCATGAATTTCGTTGATCATCAGATGAAAATTCAAAATGCTGTGGATCACCCACGTGTGCACTGCCAAGGTCAAGAAACTGTTGTCGATAGTCGGATACCGGAAAACATACGAACCAAACTTGAGCAGGCGGGGCATAACGTGACTACTGTATCTGCTGCACCAGGACGCAATCACTTTGGGCGAGTGTGTGCTGTTTCGAGAGATCCTTTGACGGGTGAACTTTGCGGCGGTGCGGGTCCTAGCTGGTCAACCGGCATCGCTGGAGTTTGATGCCATCCGCCGTAGATAAATGATTCCCAAAATACTACTCGGCGCCTACAGTCGCTCTTTAGTTTGTCTTCGATGTAACGTACTGATATCGAGTTAGCATAGACAAATAAGATGCAGGTCGAGGAACACAATTACGAAATGGAAGTATCTGATATCACCGTTTAGATCTTCAGATTACGATCGCAAAAGTACGGACTCATAAATTATGGAGAGCATTGCTATGAGCAGGCGAAAAATTATTCTGGATTGTGATCCAGGTCACGATGATGCAATCGCAATTTTGATGGCATTGGCCTCACCTGAAAAGCTTGACCTGTTGGGACTTACATGTGTTGGTGGAAACGTATCCTTGGATATGACCAGCAAAAATGCACTGAAAGTATGTGAGCTGGCAGGTTTTACAGATACCGCAGTGCATTCTGGTTGTGAACGACCAATGATTCGACAACTAAGTACGGCTGAAAACGTACATGGAAAATCTGGTCTTGATCTTCCGGGCGGCACAGTTTTGCCTGAACCAACGATGTCACTTAGATCGCAACATGCGGTCGACTTTATAATAGGCACCCTGATGACGGAAAGCACTGGATCTATAACCCTGTGCCCGACGGGACCTCTAACTAATATTGCCATGGCGATGATACGTGAACCCGAAATCATTCCTCGTATCCAGGAAATTGTATTTATGGGTGGCTCTGCCATAAACCCTGGCAACACCACACCAGCTGCAGAGTTCAATATCTATGTGGATCCGCATGCCGCGCATGTTGTACTAAGTTCGGGTGTCAAATTGGTGATGATGGGATTAGACGTGACGCATCAAGTACAGGTTACTCCATCTCGTCTGCAAACAATCAAGACCCTGGGGCGTCGGGTTTCCGAGACCGTCGCTGATCTGATTAGATTCTACGGAAGTTTTGACCTCGAACAATGGGGTATGGAGGGCGCAGCTCTCCATGACCCATGTGTAATTGCTTATCTCCTTGACAAGGATATGTTTACTCTAAAACACGTCAATGTAGAAGTAGAAACTAATGAAGGCTTAACCCTTGGTGAAACTGTCGCAGACTGGAAGTTTGTGACTGACCGGCCATTGAACTGTCATGTCGCTTACCAGGCTGATGCCGATCGATTTTTTGAACTCTTAAACGATAGATTATTGAATTTGCCATAATCGCTGTTGTTATGAATCCGACTAGCCTGGAAGTTCTTCTTTAGGCCTAACTTAGAATACGTCGGTTTTACTATGTGGCCTCTGGTGTTGTGAATCGATCTGGATATAAATCGACAAGATATTGCGCGTATGAGACGGGCGACAAGCTACCAGGGCCGAAAATATTTGTCTCAAATGCTGGTTCTAAGAAATGGCCCAGTGAGGTTCTGCTGGCTCCATCGGAGACAACGCGATGCGGTGTTCCTACTAGCTGGTTCCCACTTAGATGAGTCAGAAGAGTACCGCAGTGTACTGAAAAGGTGCCAGTTCGTGGATACACCTCTTTCCAGGTGCCATCACGGCCTTCCATTTGTAGTCCCCCTGCAGACGACTGCCACAATATGGAAAGAAGATTTTCATCGACATGACGACCTGTAATAATCCGCCGGCCATCTTCGATCGATTCCAATGTTGGAGGAACATTTTGCCCGTTGTCGCCACCATTCAACGTCGCAGGTCGGAAGCTTTTCGGTAGAGCTGGCCGGGCAAGCAGGCGCATAGAAGCGTTTCGACCCTGACTGGGAATCAGAAACGTTTCCGGGTTTAGGTCGAAACCTCGAGCAATCGCTGCCATCAATACAGTTTCCAGTGTCCTTAACTGCTGAAGCTGATCTAACATTTCCGAACGCCACTTTGGCAGGTCTGCTTCTCTGGGCCAGACATTGGGTTCACGAAAAGAAACTGCCCCGGAGACATCTGGGGATGTCACGGCTGGATCTGGCCCGATGTCAAAACTTTCTTTATAGGCCCAATTAGGTGTTTCAGGAAGCGGGTAGTACCCCCGGTAATTGTTTGGATTGGAGGGCTGATAACTTTTGGTCGCGCATCCCATTTTCAACTCGAGCGGTAGATCGAAAAAACGCATCAGATTCGACACCTTTTCATCAAGACAATTGCTGTTTGTAAGTCCGGTTGCAACGAATGCCCCATCTGAATCCAGAGCTTGGGCGATCTGGGAATCAACTACGGATGATTCGTGATCAGTCGTTTGGAACAATGGAGATAGATCGATTTCTGCTACTGTCTTGAACATACTAGCCATTAGGAATGCCTCTTACGCTGAATTCGTGAGAGTTTTAGGCCTCCTTGTAGGAGACCCTTTGCTTTAGTTAGAGGGGTAAAGATTTTGACTTGGGTGTGATTGTTGGTTTTCGTTTAGCTCTAAAGCGCAAGCAGCTCGTCTTCAAATGGAAACTGTGCGATAGGATGAGCACCACTATCCGTAATACGAACCATTTCTTCAAGTTTTACTCCCTCGCTTCCTCCAGCTTCTCCTATGTAGCTTTCTACTGAAATGGTCATATTTTCTTCGAAGTAACCGTCGTAACCGGTTTGGGCGAATAAATGTGGAGCCCATATTACTGGATACTCATTGCACATGCCTGTCCCATGGACTATTGCACCACCATCTAATTTAGAATATTTTGTTGGCATTTTCCAAGCCTTCTCCGAGAACTCTCGAAATGATAGCCCGGCTTTCAAAAGCGATATGTTGTGATGAATTTGTTCATATGACATTTTGTAAAGAGTTTTCTGCTCGTCGGTAGGGGTGCCGGGATGGCAGAGCCATGTCCTTGAGATATCAGTGTTATAGCCAAAAGGACCAATCATGTCAGTATCAATGCCTAATAGTTCACCTGCCTGAATTTTTCGTTCACTAGCTTCATTCATCCAAGGATTTGTATTGGAGCCTGAAACTACTAATTTTGTTTCAATGTAGTCGCCTCCCAAAATCGAATTAACGTAGACAAGAATTGACCAAAGGTCATTTTCTGATATGCCTGGTACTGTCTGTTTTTTCATTTCTTTCAGCGCTGTTTCACAGACAAATGCGGAATGTAGCTGCGCTTTCAATTCTTCAGGAGTCTTTACACTTCGTGCATATTCGATTATGTCTTGACCGAAACTGACATCTATTTGTCGTTGTTCTAAAGCACTTCGACCATCCGAATCTAGACGATCGTACACAATTCGATTATTCGGACACTGATGTTTTATCGTGTCAACTAGATCGTCGGCCCACGATTCGATTAGGTCTTGGCGATTCGGGCCTACTAAATGGTTCATCCAGAGGATGCCCGGACGAGATTCAAGGATTGTCTCTATACCTGATGAAAGATGACTACAGGTTAGGAAATCGAATAACGTAATTTTCCCTTCGGCTGGCACTAGACAATATCTAGCTGAGTTGTGCATTGTCCAAATTTGCATATTACGACAGTCAGCGGCATAGCGAATATTTATCGGATCGTACAGTAGCATTCCCCCGATATCTCTGATTCCCATTTCCGCCTGTAGTCGATTTAGTCGATCGGTCCGCATGCGATCTACATCTACGCTAGGTAGAGATTTGAGTTTGTCTTTAGCTCGGAAAAGGTCCATTTGAAAGGTCCGGGAGATTATCTATGGCTGACATGTTACTTTTATTTGGAGACCCCACCTTTTGCAAGGTGAACTAACTCCATTGATTTAATGGCGCGCCTGGAGAGATTTGAACTCCCGACCACCTAGATCGAAGTCAGGTACTCAGAAATTCACTTTAATCGATAATTATAGGGATAAGTCCACAACAACTGCCCAATGAATTTTTGAGGATTTGAGAATAAACGCCCAGAAACAGCCACATCGTTGAGATGAATTGGGCAATGGTAAAGATGTAGCTAGTACAGGTTTCAATCTGTAGTGCTTAGCAGTAGTTGAAGTTTCAGCATGGCCTAGTTGTTTGGATGTTTCATCCAATTTATCCTTAGAACAAACCGAAGTGACCTTGTGATGATTGACACTCAAACCATAAAGTAATAATCATTGCCGAGGTGGGCGACACTATCATTATCTAAAACCAATACCAACGACGGAACACAACAATGGACTCCATACTCAGAAACGCTAAGTTGCACGTTGATCGAAACGCCCAACTCGTTGATATAGGTATTTCAAACGGGAAGATTGAAGCTATTCAGGCTAATTTACAGTCTGATGGACAAGAGTTTGATCTTAACGGGTGCATGGTAACTAGTGGCTTCGTTGAATCTCACATCCACTTAGACAAATCGTGCATTCTTGAACGCTGTCAGTCTAATAAGGGTGATCTAGATGAGGCTATCCAAGAAGCAGCTAAAGCTAAGGCTAAATTTACGGTAGAGGATGTATACGAACGTGGGAAGCGAACTCTGGAAAAATGTATTGTTAATGGCACCACACACATGCGCACCCACCTTGAAGTTGATCCAGTGATCGGCTTGATAGGTCTAGAGGGGATAAAAACTCTAATAGATGATTACAAGTGGGCAATGGATATTGAAATATGTGTGTTTCCTCAAGAAGGATTGCTGAACAACCCGGGGACTGACGAACTCATGGTGGCTGCACTTGAAAACGGAGCTACCGTAGTCGGTGGTGCGCCCTACACTGACTCCGACCCACACGGTCAGATAGACAGGTTGTTTGAGCTTGCTCGCGAATTCGACACTGACATTGATATGCACTTAGATTTTGGTACTGATCCAAGCAACTTAGATCTCGACTACGTGTGTGAACTAACAGACCGACACAACTATGGTGGGAGAGTAACCATTGGGCATGTGACAAAATTATCCATGCTACCGACAAGTCAACTTCATGACGTCGCGACTAAACTGGCTAACTCCGGCGTAGCACTAACCGTTCTACCTTCCACGGATTTATTTTTGATGGGCAGACATCAAAATTACAGCATAATGCGCGGAGTCACAGCTGCCCATAAGCTATTAGGTGATGGAGTAAACTGCTCATTATCTACGAATAACGTACTAAATCCGTTTACCCCATTTGGTGATTGTTCTCTTGTCCGTATGGCTAATCTATATGCGAACATTGCACAAATTGGAAAACAAGAAGAAATTCTCGAATGTTTCCATATGATCACCTCTCGAGCTGCGAAAATTCTTCGTCTGGAAGGCTATGGGGTACAAGAAGGAAATCCAGCCGATCTCGTTGTTCTTAACTGCCAAGATCAGGCCACGGCAATTGCAGAACTTGCACAACCATTATTCGGATTTAAAAGAGGGCGATTGACATTTTCCCAGGCGCCCGCCCAAATAAATCATCCATAATTCGCCCAAGGCTTAGAACAATTAGAGAATTTGGTGTGGAAACAGAAACAATTCCCAACGCAACGCTAGGTGCATTCTGCAAAGAAAATCATGTTGCACTCATGCATACAAGCACAGGCGTACTTGACGGCCTCACATTCGCTACCAAAGATGTGTTTCATATAGCTGGCTCACGGACAGGTTTCGGAAACCCTGACTGGATTCGAACGCATAGCGAAGAAGAAACGACTGCTCCAGTTGTAAAAAGCTTGCTTGATGTTGGAGCGGATATGCTCGGACGTACTTTGACCGACGAATTGGCATATAGCTTATCCGGAGAAAACTTCCATTATGGGACACCTATAAATTCTGCGGCACCGGACCGCATTCCAGGGGGTTCTTCAAACGGGTCTGCAGCTGCCGTGTCTGGCCAAGTGGTTGATTTTGCTCTAGGCACAGACTGTGGCGGATCAGTGCGATTACCCGCAAGCTACTGTGGAATCATGGGTATGAGACCCACACACAACCGCATTACAACTGAAGGTGTAATTCCTTTCGCTCCTTCCTTCGATGTTATTGGGTGGTTTGCCTCTGACGCGACGATATTTGAAAAGGTTGGTAGCGTTTTACTAGACCAACCAGCGATATCGCTAGATGTTAAACAGTTAATAATCGCAAAAGATACTTTTTCCCTAGTAGATTCTTCGGTAAATCAAGCGTTCAAGCCCATAATAAAATCGTTAGCTGATCAATTTGAACTAACAAAGGAAATAAATGTTAGCCAAGATAGACTAGCCCATTGGTTTGAAATATTTCGGACTATTCAAGGATCGGAAATCTGGGCCAATCGGAAACAATGGATTAAAGAGTTTCATCCGGTTTTTGGGTCTGGTATACGTGAACGGCTTGAATGGACATCGACGATTGACTCACAAACAATTTCCCGGGCGCACTCAGAACATGCTGAGATTAAAAATTATCTCACCAATCTGCTTGAGCCAGATGAAATCTTATGCCTCCCGACTTCACCACGAGTTGCTCCACTAAGGGGTACTGAAACAAATACACTTGAAATCGTATATCGGACTCAAGCAATGAACTTATTGTGTATCGCAGGACTCGGTGGCTTACCACAGATAAGTCTGCCACTAGTTACCCAAGGCGGATTACCGCTTGGATTGTCATTTATTGGTGCCCCCGGTTGTGACATGAATCTACTCGCTTTGGCTGTTAGTCTGGTTTCGCAACCAAGTTTCTGATCGATCCCTACAAACTGTCTTCAGTGTCGTCATGGGGTGGGTCGAGTTGATGTACACCTGCTGCCTTGGCCATGTGTTTCCAGACCACGGAAAAATCCTTACGACCCAGACCCGCCGTTCGTCCGCTCTGGTACACCTGACGCGCCAGTCCTGCGACAGGTACGGGGACACCCACATCGTCGGCGAGAGCCAGTGCTAGGCCAACGTCCTTGTACATGAGATCGAGCATAAAGCCAGGTTCATGTTGGTTTTTCAGAACCGTATTTGGAAAATGGTTTTGAAGTACCCATGTGTTGCCGCTGCTGGTTCCAACGACCTCGACAATAGTCTCCATCGAGAGACCCGCTTTCAGTCCTGTCAGGAAAGCTTCCGAGGTAGCGATCATTGAAATCCCGGTAATCATATTATTGACCAGTTTGACCTTGCCGCCCATGCCGGCTTCATTGCCGGCATGAATCAGCTTATTGCCCATCACCGCCAGCACCTCGCGGCAGCGGTCAAGCACGGTGGCAGGGCCGCCAATCATTATCGTCAGCGTGCCGTTGATGGCGCCTATCTCACCGCCGCTGACAGGGGCATCGATCATCTGCCCGCCTGCAGAATCAATCTCCAGCGCGAGTCGCTTTGATACCATCGGGTCTATCGTGCTCATATCGATGACGAGGTGCTTGTCGCGAATCGCAGACAGCAGTCCCTGTTCGCCCAACACCACCTGCTCCACGTCCGCAGAACCAGGCAGCATGGTGATTACCGCTTCGCACTGACTCATCACCTCTACAGGATTTCCCGCTCGGACGGCACCTTCTCCGACCAGTTCTTCGACAGCTGCTGTATTCACATCGAGTACCGTGAGTTCGTATCCTGCCTTGAGCAGATTTTTCGCCATCGGCTTACCCATCATGCCGACACCTATGAATCCAAGTCTCTTCATCGTGCTATTCCCCCTCATTCGTAAAGGCGGGCAATCCAGAATTCATCAGAACCCAGATTGTGACCGCGCACTGAATCTGAACTGATAGTTCAACGGACACCTCACCGATCTTACGAGTCTACCTGTTAGCGCTTAAAACCAGTTGAAATACTGAAGTTATTGGAGGATTCGATGGTTATTGGACACCCTACCTTTGGCAACGTGACCTAACTCCTTTGTTTAATGGCGCTCTCGGAGCGATTCGAACTCCCGATCACGTTGACTTAGGTCAAGGCCGATTAACGCACGATACAACAGAGGCTGTCCCATTGGCTTCAGAGTTTCTGGGTCTATTACTACTCCTTTTAGGAGAAGCTTTAGTTTGAATGGGACAACGAAGTTGCAACAGTGGGCTCCAATCGGTAGTACTTGCCAGTAGTTGAAGGATCAGCATGACCGAGTCTCTTGGAACTTTTCACCTAGCTCAGCCTCAGACCTAGCCGAATTTTCGATCGTTTGGGTTGTGGCACTATTCGGAAACAGGAAGACCCATTTCTCGGGCTAAAGCCTGAAAATTATCCACTATCAAGTCGTGCTTAGGGTTTGGTTCTGGATCAGGTGGCCCTTCATCTCCCCACTCATCAGGGCGCCGGACAAAGGCTGTTTTGAAGCCGACGGCCTTCGCCGCATTGAGATCAAAATTGTGACAAGCCACCATACAGCACTGGTGGGGCTCAAGTTGCAAGTAATGTGCTGCTCGCTCGTAAGCTTCAGGTAGTGGTTTGTACTTTCCGATCGCCTCACATGAAATCACCGCATCCCAACTGAGCCCATTTGTCTTCGCAGTATCCATAACAATTCTAAAACTTAGAATCGTGAAAGAGACACACATAAATCGTTGGCGGAGTTTTGGCAGCACAGCGGGAAAGTCTGGCCATGTTGCGAGACTGTGTACTGTCTCCCACCAGATGCTGTAGCGTTCTTTCTCAGTAAACGAATCCAATCCATTTTCGACGCAAACCTCGTTAAGGACCATACGGTGTGCGTCATCGAAATTGTATTGAGGAGGCTCATGCTCACCTAGGTTTACCATTTTCCCTAGTGAGCGACGTCGCAAGTCATTGGCAATCCTACCCCAGTCTCTTTGGATCCGATGAATTTTCCCAATATTCTTAAGTGCAGTAGCGAATCCGGTATGCCAGTCCAGAATGGTTCCACCGGTATCAAAAGTGAGTGCCTTAATGTTGTTTGTATTCATAGTTGATGGCATCTCGCTTTACCTTTTCACTAACGGTTGACTTTGTAATATGTAGGTCTGTTCCATCTTTAGAAGCATCTACTTCTAATGTCCTAATTTGCAGCTCGACTACTGTTTCTCCAAACTGCAGCGCTGATCGCTAGCGATCATAGCAACGGCACTACATCGTCGAGGAAACGTGCAAGCTGTGCTTTCTGATCGTAGGATGTGAAGCGGATAATCATCGTCTGGGCGCCTGCTGGCTCGAAAGCGTGTATCCGTTCTACACATTCTGCTGGGGTGCCGCAAGCAGTCCATACATTTACTTTCCATTCTGGCCAATCAGAATTGTAGTACTCATCAAGGAAGCGCTTGCTTTCTGCGTAAGCCTTTGCCCTGTCGTCGTTTAAGTTGAGATTGAAGTAGATCGCGTTTTCAAGATGGCCGGAATCCCGGCCGTGGCTTTCTGCGGCGTCGCAAATTTCCCTCCATGCTCTGTCGAACTGGTCGGGCGTGGCGCCAACGGTCATCCAGCCGTCCGCGAGACGTGCAACCCGGTCTACCTGCCTGTTAATTGTGCCAGACTTACTTGTTCCAAATACCCACGGGTTGTTCGCCACCCAAATTGGTGGGCATGGGTTCTGTACCGGTTGCGGGCGAACCGCGACGCCATCGAAATTAAAGAATCGTCCTTTGAAGGTCGCCGGATCTTGCGTCCATAACACGCGTAGCACCGCGATTCCCTCCTCCATCCGGGCGACTCGTTCAGTTGGGTCAACTTGCATTGCACCGTACTCGGACTCGAAGTCACCCGCGATATTGCCTTTCGTCGGTCCACCGCCGATACAGGCCGTTAGCACCGTTCGGCCGTCTGCAAGGCAATCGAGCGCGCTCCATTGTGCGGCAAGTACTACTGGGTGCCGCAGCGGGAAACTCGCCATGCAGGCAGTGCCAAGCCGGCAAGTTTTTGTGCGTACGGCGAGCGCGGACAGGAGTGTGACGGACTCAAGCCGTGGTTTGGCAAGTAGATTGTCGCCGACCCAAAGACTTTCAAATATGCCGGAGCCTTCAGCCTGTTCAGCGAGTTCGAGCAGTTCAGGTACAGTCGTCGCGCCGAAGACGACGCCTTGATTGGGCAATAGTAATCCAAGCTTCATAGATTGATTGCACTTATTCTGACAGTAATGATTTTATACTTCCTTTTGGTAGTTAGTTTGGTTTCGCAACCAAGTTTCTGATCGATCCCTACAAACTGTCTTCAGTGTCGTCATGGGGTGGGACGAGCTGGTTCGAAGCCAGGTGCTCAGATGCACACATTAATCTATAAGTGTAGGGATAAATGTGCAATGGGTGTCCGATTAAATTCGGAGAGCTAAAGGTTAATTGCCGAGCAACAATAAGATCGTTAACATGAATCGGCCAATTCAGCGTCGTTCCTGAAGGTGGGAGATCTTTGGAAGTATCTCTTTTATGATTTGCTCAGTTTGGTCCTCCATTTCCGCGTCACCAGCACCAACTGGACGAAGTATGAACTTCGAGACCCCACAATCGACATAGGCTTGGATACGCTCGAGAATCTCGTCAGCCCCACCTACTACAAGCCCGCGGGTGGCTTCCTTGCCAGTCCGTTTCTCGAAGTCAGCCGCCATTTTCTTCACCGGTTCCTCGTCCCATGAGCCGAATCGGACCCCGAAACCGGCACCAAAATGATCTGCGTCGATGGATCGCCCTTGCTTGATGGCGGCCGCTAGAATTTTCTCGACAACCACACCAGCTTCTTTGGGAGTGTCGAATGAGGCCTGCCAACCAGTTCCGTATTTCGCCGTCCGCTCGATAGCCGCGTCGGAACTGCCGCCGATCCAAAGAGGTAGCGGAACCTGCACCGGGCGTGGCATGATGCTAGCCTTGTCGTACTGGAAGTGCTTGCCCTCAAAAGTAACTTCTTCTCCAGTCCAGAGCCGGTTCATGATCTCCAACGCCTCGTTCATCTTCTGGCCGCGCGCCTTGGTCGATGTGCCTGAGGCAATAAAATCCCTCGAACGGTTGCTTCCCAGTCCAAAGGCAGGCAGCAGGCGACCACCAGAAAGATAGTCAATAGTGGCGCATTGTTTCGCTGTCTGTAGCGGATCCCGTAGCCCCAAGGAAGCCACGTTCATGCCGAACTTGATCTTTTTGGTCGTGCCGGCAAGCCCGGCCATAACACTCATGCACTCCAGGAACGGCTCCTTAGAAATCAGTCGGTCGGTTTGCCACAGAGAGTCGACCCCTGCTGTGTCACAACGTTTTACCCACCGCCAATAACCCTCCGCAGTCGAGAATGTGTATGTCGCCAAACCCAATCCGATACCGATCGTCATGACGGTCTCCCCTATTATTTAGGTCAGGTTCATCAGCGACGGCTGTTATGTGTTTCTAGAGACATATCACGGTTCTTCTTCTCTATGTCCAACTGAAGCTTACTGGTCGCCATGGTTAGGAGTTTCTTTACTTTATTTGGGATGGTAAGGGAGTGACTACGGTAAGTTTCAGTCTATAGTATTTAGCGGTTGTTGAAGTGCCAGCATGTCCGAGTCTTTTGGATGCAGCCTACGAGTCATCTTGATCCTCAACCCAATTTCTAATTGAACTGTCTGCTAACTGCCAAAGTTGTTGATGGTATGCTCGATTTCAGCCCTTAATAACTCCCACCATTGTGTTTTAGGGTAGTTGTTCACATCAAATGCTTCACCGATTAAGGGTGTAGCAACAGCCACTGCTCGATTTCTTGCCTCTTTCGTGAGTCGGATCGCAGGTTCATCCCAAGGGTGTAACGCTAAGTCAAATTTGGACCAATGTATAGGGAAAAGTACTCTTGCATTGAGGTCAATACTTGCCTGCACTACTTCTTCCGGCATCATATGAATTTGTGCCCAGTCAAGGTTATAAGCCCCGTTTTCCAGAAACGCGATGTCAAATGGACCATATCGTTGACCAATAGTCTTAAAAGTATCTGAGTAGCCGCTGTCGCCACTGAAGTACACATTAAGAGTCTGGGAGGAGATTATCCACGAACCCCAGAGCGTTGAATTACGATCCCATAATCCGCGCCCACTGAAGTGACGCGCTGGGGCTAATGTCAATCTGACACCGCGATAAGCCTTGCTCTCATACCAGTCCAACTCAGAAATATTTGTCGAAGCTACTCCCCATCGCTCTAGATGCGCTTTAACACCTAATGGGACAAAAAAATGATCGACACGTTTTGATAGAACTTTAATAGCCTGATAGTCCAGATGATCATAGTGATCGTGGGAAATGATTACAGCATCGACTGCTGGTAAGTCATCGATGGATATTAGATTCTGGACTGCAAAAGGACTACCTATAACGGGAACTGGTGAGGCACGGTTAAAAACCGGATCAGTCATAATTACGACAGAGTTGATTTTCATCAGCAAAGTCGAGTGCCCTAACCAAACAAATTTTCCTTCTGTAAATATGTCAGGATGCAAAATTCTGGATGGCAACGGTTCAGTAGGGTTTTTATCGTCTTGCTGGAACACCCAATCCATTATGGATGTTTTTGTACTAGGCGACCGAGTACTCACGGATGTCGCCAGTTGATTGACAAATTTATCTTCAACGAAGTTTCTTGAATGTTTGATCCGTTCCAAACTCTCTGGAGATTGGCTGCCACCAAATACTGGGGCATAGAGCACAAACAACACACTAACGACAACACAGAGAATTACTGTGTAACCAAAATATTTCAGGACCCTCATCTGATCAATGAACTCTGCGAAGATGCCTTGAGTTCCACTTTTGGCAGTACACCGCTACTCGCCACCTTGATGAACAGTTCAATTAAGGAATGGACTCTTGAGAATCACACCTAAGTGATTAATTTGATATAACTGCGCGACGCGTGTAACCAGAATGTGACTCATTAAAGGTTTAGACAAATTAAACGTAAATTGATCAGAGGTAATTCCCTCTAATGTAATCTTTAGGGTAAGTCTGACTAACCCACTCTTGAATTTTTGGATGTACATCAACTGCTGAACAGACCCTAGATATCTTTGGATACCCTGTAAGAAGGGTTGTCGGAATTCCATCCAGCATCCCTGACGACAACCATCCCATAAGCCGCCAAATCGCTATGTCAGCAAGACCCATGCTGGACCCTAAAACCCAATCGCTGTCATCGGCAATATTTTTATCTAGTATCTGTAATTTCCTTCCCAAGACACCGCTACACATCTCTTGGCGCAGGGATCTCCTTTTTTCATCATCTTCTTCACTACCAGCACTAGAAACTAAGACAGTAATATCTGTCGCAATATCTAAATACTGATCAATTTGCGCAGCTAAAATGTCATTGGTCCTAGGATACATGCCGGACAATTTTCCACAAAACCGAGCAATGCCCCCGGTTTGAGCAATAGATACTCCATCAACTATTAAACACGGGAATTGGTGAAAGGGAATGATTGTGCCATCGTCTAAGTGACCATTTTCTTTAACCCGCTGGAATTCTTCTCCGGTAATTGTTCTATTCTCAAACTCTATACCTCCAACAAAAAGAGCGATTTTTCCTACTTCTGCTCTCCAGAAGGGAATGCCAAAGTAAATAAAAGTAAGTTCCAATCTTGTTCTCCTAGACTTCAATTACAGTAGTGAAATTTCAGCACTTGTTCTCATTCTGACATCAGAAATTTCAAATTTACTAAGTACGTCAGCGAGTGTCTGTACGGCTGACATGGTCACATTTAAGAGGGAAATGCACTCGACCTTTTGTAAGGTGACCTAACGCTTTAGATTTAATGGCGCGCCCGGAGGGCTTCGAACCCCTGACCACCTAGTTCGAAGCCAGGTACTCGAAAGCGGCTTCAGCCTATAAATACAATGATAAGTGTACTACCTAGAAAATGCGATCGTGAGCGAATTTCGCCAGAGATGATCTGATTCACTCAAGGGGCTCAACGATTACAACTCACGAACTTACATTTAGGTGTCTTTTCAGTTGATCTATCACACCCAACTGTGAAGGACTTTCCCACCAACTATAGTGCAGCCATTTTCAAAATAATAACCACCCGTAACATTGACCACCTCAAGGTTTGTGTGTTCTTCGAGGTGGCTTGGGAGAAGTTCGATATGGCCAGAGCCTGTATAGGCACATCCAGTGCGGATGTCCGTTGCTTCAAGCTGAAGTAGTTCACATACAGAAGGTTTGCCGCCGGGTTCCATACTAGGGAAATATCGTAAATTAATCTGTCCTAAACGCATCATTTCAGGAATTTCCGAAAAAGATATTTCTTTTTCAATTTTCATGCCACCTTGCATAAGGCGTTCACCATGACTGGCAACATATCCGCTCAGGCCTGCACCCGGACCAATCTTAGGCATTCCGGGGTTCAGTGGATGATATGTTGTTTTATAAGTCTCTCCAATTTTTTTATTAAATCCCATGATCATACCCCGTACCAGACTAAAATCCTTATCTACCCACGTCTGGACACAAAAACGAGCATCCTGTCCCTCGTAAGAACACCCAATCCAGATTACCGTTTCGTTATACGATGTGCGTTCTGGGTTAATGGTTGGCATGTCAGGTTCGTCCCAAAGACAATACCATTTTCCAAAATCAATAATGACCTGTGCTGGATTATTACTTGATGGCTTCAAAGGTTCAGGCAGATATCTAGCCACAGCCTCCAGATTACTTTCATAAGCTATACACAAGTGTTCCGTAGCAAAATGCCAAGGCATGTTACCTACGACAGATGAAACACCCGTAGGAGATGGGTATGCAAATCCCTTAAAGTCAGAAATAGTGGGCATAGTCATCTTTCCTTCATAAATTCGGTATTAGAAACAAAACTTCACTCACACAAATGGATAAACTGGTAAAAATTACCCTTTGTACGCAGTGTGATCGTAATGGACAGGAGAGGAAAGGAACAGGCCCAGTTTTGGGCAGATTGTTTTCAACACACGCAAGTCATTACTTCTTAATTTAATGGCGCGTCCTGAGGACTTCGAACCCCCGACCACCTGGTTCGAAGCCAGGCACTGAAATACGCATTTTAGTCTATAAAAACAAGGATAAGTCTACTACGGCTTTCCTATTGAAATCAGAGTTTCGGTGACTTTTACTGCTTTTTTTAGGAGTCTTTTTAGTTTGAATGGAACAATGGAGTAACTGCAGTGGGCATCGATCCGTAGAGCTTATGTTGGATTAGTTATGATCATAATTTTATCGCCGAATTTCGAGTCCTTTTTTGGCATTGTGAGCTCGCTCATAAACTAAAGCTGCAAGCGCTAGTATTCCGATAGCATGTCCAGGGTGGATTATGGCTGACCGTTGATTTTGGTTATTACGGCCTGGCTTAATTCCCGATACTAGTTCGGTTAAATCAGAGTCATAAGGACCGCCGAATTTCAAGCGACCATCGCGAAATGTTGAATTAACCTGATCGTGGTCATCTGTTGCAATACGTTCGAATTTCTCTATACCATGCTCCCAGCTACGTGCTAAATCAATCATACTTACAAAGGTACCAGGCCTAACCCAGTCTGGTTTTAGGAATGGTTTCAGAGACGGATAATTCGGTACGCTGGTTACGACAATATCTGAATTCATCACAACCTCTTGAGGGCTGCTACTGCAGCGGGCAATTAGTCCCTGTATCTTGGCTTCGTTAATAAAATTTTCTGCAGATTTGCTATTTGAATCATAGGCAACTACTTCTTCGATCTGGAATACCGCACACAATGCAGAGAGGCTAGCTCGAGCGGTTGCGCCTGAAGCAATAAATCCGACGACTTTGGAGCCTTTATTAGCCAGACTCTTCGCGGCTAGAGCAGTCACGCAAGCTGGAAGCCAGGTTGTTAACCAGTGTGCGTCCAAAAGGGCAATAGGTTGTGCGGATTTAAGGTCAGACAGAATTTCTATTGATTGAATGTGATGATGCCCTTGGCTCGTTGTCTCTGGCGGTGTGCCCATTGAGTTGTGGCATATCGCATAGCCTAAATCTTCTGAGCATGCCATAAGACCAAAAAAGAAGTTGCCTTCGTTTGTATAAAGGCCGATTTTACTTTTGCCATGCGCTTGACCGTTCGCTCGAGATCGAAAGATTGACTCTAACGCTGTGACCATTTCTAGAGGTTCAGGCAGTAACTCTTTTACATCGTCTCTTGATAAATAGATTAGTTGTTCACGCATAGTATTTTTCCAACCTGTTGGAGTGGAATGTTTCAGGGTAGCGAATCTTCAGCATCTATTCTCGTCGGACGTAGGTAATTGTGAATACACAAAGTAAGTCAGCGAGGGTTCCTCGCGGCTGACATAGCTCGGTATTGTGGAACTTTGGGGATTTGTGGGAATTCCTAAATTTGAAAACCTCTCTAACT
>Ga0315336_1004016_pt1 | contig 18323 bp, 14 predicted proteins | sample ASW5metaG_FD_204512 | JGI IMG/M metagenome (GOLD analysis project Ga0315336, IMG submission 204512) | Ammonia-oxidizing marine archaeal communities from Monterey Bay, California, United States - ASW #5 | ecosystem: Environmental > Aquatic > Marine > Intertidal zone | place: USA: California... | reverse complement strand
TGTCCAGCCGTGCCGATCCCCTGAAACAGCACCTGTTTGCTATAGCGGTCCAATTGAGCTGACATCTGCTGCCGGTCCATGAGAGAATTCGCGGATCGTCGCCGCCCATTCTACCGACTGCTGCGCGACATCAACAGCAGGTCATCCGCTCGACGGCGCGGATCAATTGCACAAGCACCCGGTCTTGGTGTTCAATGGGTGCGTTGGTGTCCGCGGTCGACAGCCCAAAACCGCGGCGCTGGGCAACTTGATCCTCCATCGATGCGAGGCCTCTGAGATGGCGTTGCTGTTTTCCGCGGTGTGGCCGGCGTCGCGCTGCGCGTGGCCGGCGCTGCTGCTGTGTCTGTTTGTGCAGCTGGCAAACGGTGCCAAACCAGCCGCGGGCCAGGAGATCATCCGCCCCGCGGTACCCGTGTCCAGCGATCCCAGGCTGAAAAATCCGATCGATCGATTTGTCGAGGTCTATCGCAGACAACACAAACTGCCAGCCATTCCACTGACGTCGGACTTGCGATTCGCGCGACGCGTCTGGCTGGACCTGCAGGGGTTGATTCCGCCCGCCGCTGAGCTGGAGAAGTTCCTGAGAGACGGACGGGCCGGCAAGCGCCAACGCCTGGTCCAAAGGCTGCTTGCAGATCGGCGAGCCTGCGCCGACCATTGGTTGACGTATTGGAACGACACACTGCGAAACGCCTATCAAGGAACGGGGTTCATTGACGACGGGCGACGGCAGATCACCGGATGGCTTTACCGGTCTCTGTACGAAAACAAGCCCTACGATCGGTTCGTGCGCGAGTTGATCAGTCCGGTTCCGGGCTCGGAGGGCTTCATTCGCGGAGTTGTCTGGCGGGGCGTCATCAATGCCAGCCAACGTCGTGAGATGCAAGCCGCGCAGAACATCGGCCAGGTATTCCTGGGCACAAACCTGAAGTGCGCCAGTTGCCACGACAGCTTCATCAACGACTGGAAATCGTCTCAGATCTGGGCCCTGGCCAGCGTGTTCGCCGAACGACCGCTGGAGATTCACCGCTGCGACAAACCCACCGGTGTGTTGGCCGAAGCCGCCTTTCTGTACCCCGCGCTGGGCAAGCTGGACACATCACAGGATCGAGCAAAACGTCTGGCGCAGCTGAGCCGGCTGCTGACGTCTCCGCGGAACGACCGGTTCGCCCAGACGATCAGCAATCGGATTTGGGCTCAGTTGATGGGCCGCGGTCTGGTGGAACCGGTCGATGAAATGGACCACGCGTCCTGGCATCCGGATTTACTGAACTGGCTCGCGTCGGACCTGGTCCAGCATGACTACAATTTGCAGCACTTGATGGAACAAATCTGCACATCCCGCACCTACCAAGGACAGGCTGCTGCATCCCCGCCGCCGGAACAAGCGGACTTCGTTTTTCATGGTCCGTTGATCAAGCGGATGTCGGCCGAACAATTTGTGGATGCCGTCTCCGAACTGACCCACGATTGGCCGTCCATCACAGCGTCCATGAGAAAACGCGATGGGCGAGGGCAGGGCGGGCAGGTGGCTGCTATCGAACAAACACTGCATGCTGGAAAAAAGGAGCAGAGAATCGAGCCCGCCCGCGGCCATTGGATTTGGAATGCGGCCGAGGCCGTACGTGCCGCTTCCGGCGGACACCTGTACCTGCGCAAGACCTGGCGGCTGGACCGCGTCCCCCAGACTGCCATGGCGGTCACCACCTGTGACAATCAGATGACGTTGTTTGTCAATGGACGCAAAATGGCATCCAGCCGTGACTGGACGCGTCCGGTGGTTGTGGACATCGCCTCAGCTCTCAAACCGGGCCGCAATGTCCTGGCCGTCGACGCTGCGAACTGGCCTCTGAAAGGCACGCCCGGCGCCGCCAACCCGGCTGGATTCTATTTCCATCTGGTGATCCAAACAGGTGAGTCGCCAGCGTGGGAGCTGGTGAGCGATGCCAGCTGGGCCTGGTCGACCCGGGTGCATCGGGATTGGTTCCAAGCAGATTTTGACCAGGCGGACTGGAAGCAAGCCACCGTGGTCGCCGCCGCCGACGGTGGTCCATGGAACCTGAAGGACGCGTTGTCGCAGCCGCATGAGAATCGGCAGCCGCCACGGGTTCGAGCCGCCTGGTCGGTGGCTGGCAACCTGATGCGCGCCTTGGGCCGCCCCAACCGCGAGCAGGTGGTGACGCGACGCGATTCCTGGGCGACCACACTGCAGGGTCTGGAAATGACCAACGGCGCCGTCCTGAATCAAAAATTGAACACGGGAGCCCGTTACTGGGCCGACCAGAAACTGGGCCCCGATCAACTGGTCTCACGATTGTACACAACGGCATTGGGCCGGGAGCCAAACGCGTCCGAACTGCAAACTGCGCGGACTCTACTCGGCCAACCACTCGACACCCAGGGCATTGAAGACCTGTTGTGGGTCCTGGTCATGTTGGACGAGTTTCAATTGATCTATTGAATTGTTGGCGGAGTCGAAACGAGTGAGGAACGGACCATGCGGATTGAACACAGCGAAGATCGTCGCGACTTTCTACAATCAGCCAGTGCGGCCACTCTAGCCGCTCTGTCGGCAACCGCGCCCCGCGTGACTCGCGGCTTCGCCGAGACCCCAGCGCCGAAAGCCACAGCCGACGCAGTGATTCTGTTGTGGATGGCCGGCGGCATGGCCCACACGGAGACCTTTGACCCCAAACGCTACACGCCCTACGAAAAGGGAATGCGATCCGAGACGGTGTTGAGCACGTTTCCGGCGATCGACACGGCGGTAGACAACATCAAGATTTCTGAAGGACTGGAACACATCGCCTCGGTGATGAACCGAGCCACTTTGATTCGCACACAAGTGTCGGGCGATTTGGGAAAAATCCTGCATTCGCGGCACCAGTACCACTGGCACACCGGTTACGAGCCGCCGCTGACGGTCGCGGCCCCACACCTGGGTGCTTGGATCGCGCGGGCACTGGGTCCGCGGAATGACGCCATTCCACCATTCATCGACATTGGTCAGCCGTACGCCGGTAATGGTGAAGCCGAAGAGCTCAAGGCATTTCAAACGGCGGGTTTCCTGGGCAGCGAATATGGACCGTTCCGGATTGCCGAGCCCTCACAGGCCATGACGACCGTGCGACCTCCGCCAGGGATGAGTGTCGAGCGTTTTCGGCGACGTTATCGAGCCTACCGCAAGCTGGTAGCCGAGAGCCCGCTGACCCGGGCGGCAAACGACTTTCAGCGGGAATCTCTGCTGCGATCTCTGGACCATGCGTATCGCCTGCTGGACTCCCCCGCGGCCTCGGCCTTCGACTTGTCGCTGGAACCGCCTGAGTCCTACTCCGCCTACAACACCGGACGGTTCGGACAAGGATGCCTGCTGGCCCGTCGACTCCTGGAATCGGGAGCGAGATTCATCGAGGTCAGCAGCGAATACGTTCCGTTTAAGTGGTGGGATACACACGACAACGGCCACACCCGACTTCGGAAACTCAAGGGCATCATCGACCGACCCATCGCCCAACTCGTGCGTGATCTGGAGTCTCGAGGTCTGCTCAACCGCACGCTGATCGTGCTGGCCAGCGAATTCAGCCGCGACATGCTGTTGGAAGGGAAGCCCGAGAAAAAAGTGCCGGATCAGGTCCAGCAGCCCGCGGTCATCGCGGAACCGAAATTCTACGGCATGCACCGGCATTTCACCGGTGCTGGGAGTGTGTTGATGTTTGGCGGTGGGGTACGATCGGGTTTTCTGTACGGAAAAACGGCAGACGAACGCCCCTGCACGTCCATCGAGAATCCGGTGAGCGTGACCGATCTCCACGCCACCATTTTCCGGGCATTGGGAATTCCACCAACGTATCATCTAGAAACCGAAAAACGCCCGTTCTATGTTACAAAGGATGGGAAGGGACGCCCGATCGACGCCGTGTTTTCGGCATCCTGAGGTGCAACCCCTTCCAAGCGTTGATTGAATGATCACACCGGGAACAGGATTCTCCCCAACATGATTACGGCCTCCCACATCTTCCATTGGCTCAAGTGTGGTGGCAGAATGGGCGCCGCACGACTGTCGCGCTGGCGATCCATGGCACGGCAGATCATCAAACGCTCGGATGCGCTGCAATCGTTGAGCGACGTGAAACTGACGGAACTGGGACGAGAAATCCGTTGGCGTGCCAAAGCGGGAGCCTCTTTGAAGAGCTTGCTCCCGGAAGCCTACGCCCTGGTGCGCGAAGCGGCGCGACGCACATTGCACATGCAGCATTTCGAGGTGCAGGTCATGGGCGGCATTGCCCTGTTCGAAGGCCAAGTGACCGAAATGCAGACCGGCGAAGGAAAAACGCTGACAGCGACAATGCCCGCGTTTCTCCGGGCGCTGACCGCTCAGGGATGCTACGTCATTACCGTCAACGACTACCTGGCGGAACGCGACGCAAAAACCATGGGCAGCGTGTACGAACAGCTGGGATTGTCGGTGGGCTGTATCTTGACCCCCATGGAAGCTCCGGAACGGCGTGACAACTACGATTGTGATATCACCTATGGCACGGCCAAAGAGATGGGGTTCGACTTCCTGCGAGACCGTCTGCGAACCGGTGCGACCGGTGACGAACAGACCGCCAGTACCCGAAAATTCGCGGCTGCCCCCGCCGGCGGCGAAAAACCGGTGCAGCGCGGACACTACTTCGCACTGATCGATGAAGCCGACAGCATTCTGATCGACGAAGCCCGCACACCTTTGATTATCGGACTCACACAACCCAACGACCCCGCGACCGTCAGTCTGTTTCGCTGGAGTCACCGGACGGCTCAACGTCTGGAATTGAATGTCGATTTCGTTTATGAAAACGATCGACGCACGTCCTATCTGACCGATTCCGGCTGCCGCCGTGTCCTGTTGATGGCCAAGCCGTCGTTGCTGGATTCGATCGACACGGAACGTATTTACTCGCAGGTGGAAAAGGCCTTGACCGCCGGCCACGGATTCCATCTCGATCGCGATTATGTGGTCGTGGACGACAAGATCGTGATCGTCGATGAAGGCACGGGACGACTGATGGACGGCCGCAAATGGCAGGACGGACTGCACCAGGCGGTCGAGGCCAAGGAACTGGTCCCCGTGACCGCGGCGACCGGACAAGCCGCCCGCGTGACCGTGCAGAGTTTTTTTCGCCGGTTCTCCCACCTGGCCGGGATGACGGGAACGGCTGTACAAGCCCGCCGCGAGCTGCGCAAGACCTACACCTTGAGTGTCACGCGGATCCCCACCAACAAACCCTGTGTCCGCCAGGGACTGGATCCGTTGCTGTTCACAACTCAGGATGCCAAACGTCACGCGATCGTCCGCGAGATTGACGAACTGCACCGCCAACGCCGTGCCGTGCTGATTGGGACACCGTCGGTGGAAGCATCCGAAGCGTTGGGCACACTGCTGAAACAACGCAACATCGCGCACCAGATTTTGAACGCGCGATTTCTGGAAATGGAAGCCGACATCGTCGGCCAGGCCGGTCACTCAGGAAAAGTCACCATCGCCACGAATATGGCGGGGCGGGGCACGGATATTATTCTGGAAGAGTCCGTGCGGCGCGGTGGTGGACTGCACGTGATCGCTACCGAAATGCACTCATCAGCACGCATCGACAGACAGTTGCTCGGCCGATCCGCACGGCAAGGAGATCCGGGTTCCTACCAGTTCTACCTGTCTCTGGAAGACGAACTGCTACGTTGCCTGACTCCGGAAAAGGTGGGTGGCCTCCAGCGAACGGCTGGCCCCGGACGTGACGGCCGCTTGCCGTCCACCTGGCATACTGTATTCCGCAATACACAACGTAAGCTGGAGCGGCAACACCGCAAACAACGCAAAGACCTGCTCAAACAGGAGAAGTTCCGCAGCGAGGCTTACCGCAAAATGGGCCTCGATCCCTTCTTGGAATTGACCGAGTCCTAGAGGCGCAGAACGCTCCCCACCGGGCAGCGCGCCGCGCAATCCGTCGTCACATACCTCAAGCGGTCACACACCTCAACAGAAAGAGTCGCAACATGAGCCAACTGACACGCCGCGGTTTCGTGCATCACTGCTCACTGGCCGCCAGCGGAAGTCTGCTTTCCACTCGACTGTCAGCCGGCCACCGCGTGGCACCCGCCGTCAACATGCGTTTGGGGCTCGTCACGTATCTGTGGGGACAGGACTGGGATCTGCCCACGTTGATTGCCAACTGTGAAAAAAGCGGTCTGCTGGGGGTCGAACTCAGAACTCAACACAAACACGGAGTCGAGCCTCACCTGAATAAACTGCAACGGAATGAAGTCCGCAAACGGTTTGCCGACAGCCGCGTTAACGTCCTTGGCCCCGGAACCAACTGGGCGTTTCATGCACCGAATCCCGCCGAATTGAAGAAGAACCTGGACGGTGCCCGGCGTTACATCGTGCTGTCCCACGACATCGGAGGCACCGGATTGAAGGTCAAACCCAATGCGCTGCCCAAAGGTGTTCCCGTTCAGAAAACGGTCGAGCAAATTGGTAAGTCCTTGAACGAGCTGGGGGAATTTGCCGACGGTTACGGACAACAGATCCGCGTTGAAGTGCACGGCCGAGACACTCAGGAGCTGCCGATCATCAAGCGGATCATGGACGTTGCCACTCACAAGCGAGTCAGCGTCTGCTGGAATTCGAATGACGCCGACCTGAACGGCAAGGGTCTGAAGTTCAATTTTCGATCGGTCCAGAGTCGATTCGGCGACACCTGCCACGTGAGGGAGTTGAACGTGGGTTCCTACCCTTACGGCCAGTTGGTAGATCTCCTGGTGGGAATCGACTACTCAGGCTGGGTGTTGCTGGAATGCCGCACCAAACCCAAAGACCGCGTGGCGGCCATGATCGAGCAGCGGCAGGTCTTCGAGAAAATGACGGCCGAGTCGTTGACGCGCCGACGCAGTTGATCGCCGCTCGCCACTCGAAATCACTCCACCCGGTCCTGTCGGAAGACCAGCCGGTCGACGCACTGCGGTGGATCAGGAAACCGGTTTGACCAGAGTGATGGGACTGGACCAGGCCATGTGCCCGTCTTCCTGGACCACACGGACGTAGAGCGGATTGTCACCGTCGCGCAATTGACTCCAGTCCGGAGTGTATGCGAATTCCAGCGTCCGCGGACCGCAGGCTGGCGGGAGACGGCGCACAGAAAGCCGTTTGTCGAGTCCACCCGCTGCGACTTCGATTCCGCCCCCATCCAAGTCCTCCACGCCACATTCCAATCGCGCCTGCGGCGTGTGAACGGTCAAGCGACCGTCCTGGGGATGCTCGAGTTCGAACATGACTCCGGCGACGCCACCGGTGGTCATGGACTGCCACTCCAGGCAACCGGGGGCGACCTGTCGACAGACTTTCTCGGGATTGTGGAAGTTCACGGTTTGGAAAGCCGAAATGCAATTGCCGCCGATCGCCAAATCGCCATCCCACTCGACCTGCCGACCGCGGCCACGAACCTCGGCACCCTGCCACAGTACCTTGAATCGCGCCGACGACGCATCCGCGCTGTTGCCGCAGGCCGTATGGATCACTTCCATCGCGTTGCAAACTTCGACCCGTTCGAGCGTGTCGGTCCCGGCGACTTGTACCCGCAACTCGGGCGGCGTGCCGGAGTCCACCGCGATCACGGCCCCCATCGGCTGATCCGGTTCGGCGCAGACATTGAGTACAATTCGAGCCCCTGTCGTCGCATACACTCGATGCTCTCGATAGGCCTGCCACACGCTCTGGCGATCCAGGCGGTCGGCCAGGATGCAAGTCAGACCACCGTAGCTGCCGAACGTGCTCGCTCCCGGGTAACTTGCACCGGGACGTCCCTTGTGTCCGTCCGAATTGGCCACGATTCCCAGGCGATACCCGCGACGAAACGCGTCGTCGAGCATCCACTCGAATGTCCCCCACGCCGAATGCACTTCGACCACGTGCTCCAACTCGCGGGAGTGGCGGCTCAAATCGGCGTAACGACCTCCGACGTGGGGCACCAGCATCACTTCACAACCCGCAGATCCCAGTTGTTCGAACAAGGCTTCAACGGTCTCGCAGCAGGGCTGCCGCGCCGTATCCTCTGCGACCAGCGCGCGGCTGCTGCGGAAGATGGGACCGCCCGGTTCGAGAAACAACACGTTGCGATCGCCGCCCAATCCCGTGTTACCACTCCATTCCCAACCGGGAAACGTCACGAATCGTCCGGGCTCGTCAAACTGAGTGGTCGTTTCCTGAATGGTCTGCCAAAACCGATCTGTGATTTGAAAATCGTTACCTTGATGAGCACACGCGTCGAGAAACGCGCGATCCCTGGCAAAACGAAAATAGGCTTCAATCGAATTGGTACCAATGGTCTCTTCGCTCTGCCCGTGCAGGTCGGCCCAGTACATACCATGCGGGAGATCGCCATCGACGGCGATCACGGGATTGACGTCGGCCACGAGCCCGGTGTCCGCGTGGTCCGCGTTCAGCTGGTGGCAACCGGCCTGGGAAAACCCTGCATGTTCCCATTCCCACGAATCACCAACCGGGTTCCCCCACGTGTCTTCGCAACGCGCGCGGATGACAAACGGTGTCTCGGTAGCGACCAGGCTGGGTGCCACTGCGATCAGACGCTGGGGCTCCCCGGCAATCACGGAAACCACGGGCGTGTCCGGCAGACGGTCGTAGACATAAGTCGCGTACCGATCGACGAGCACCCGCAATTCAAAGCGCTGTTCTGCAAACGTCTGCATCCGCCAACCGGGTGATCCCTGAGAGGTGTCACCCAGCACCACGCGGATCTGATCCCCTTGTCGCAGAAAGCCCTGCAGAACTTTGACGTGGAGGGTCTTGCCCCAGGGCCGCACATGGTCCTTGACATCGTATCGCAACTGCAGAATCGCAGCGTTGGATGCCTCGGCCGTGACGTAATTGGCTGCAGCCGGATCCGTAAACTGCGGAATTCCGGCATCGGTGGCGTAGCGCATGACGATTTTCAGTGAGCCCGTATCGTCAATACCGGCGAAACCGGCCGTGTACTCGACACAGCATGTCTGATAACTGCCCGCCACCACGGGCGATTGCAGGCTGCAATGCACCTGACCCAGCTCACTCTGCGGCCCGTGTCGTTCGGTGTGACCCATGCCGGTTGATGTTCCTTCGAAGACTGTTGTCACGGATGCTGGACAGGAACGGTGCTGCCTCGGTACGCAGGGCCGCTGTGAAACGTCGGCCACCCGGAGTCGGCGCCAGCCGGGATGCCTGGAAACGCGCGTGGCAAGTGCTTGTGCATCGCAGCGCGGCAGCCTATCATCCTGCGTTGAGTCATTGCAATCGGGCGCTGGGCGGCCAGCGGTGTTCCACACCATCAGTCGCCGCTCGGGAAACACCGGCTGGCCAGTCGGCGAGTCACAGCGATTCGCACTTCGGCCCCCCGCGCCGAGACGTTTGACGATGCTCAGACGCCCAAACTCCGTCAATTGAGGACGCATCGATGTCGAGTGGTCACCCCCCATGCTCAGTCATGCGTCGCGTGATCTTGATCGCGGCTGCCCTGAACTGCTGCCCGTTCGCCAGCAGCTTGCATCCAGCCTACGGCGCTCAGCGTCCCAATATCCTGTTCATCATGTCCGACGATCACGCGGCACACGCGATCGGGGCCTACGGCGGCCGGTTAGCGGCGCTGGACCCCACACCGAACATCGACAAGCTGGCCCGGGACGGCATCCGCTTAACCAACGTCTTCTGCACCAACTCAATCTGTACCCCCAGCCGCGCCACTCTGATCACCGGACAGTACAGTCATCGCAACGGAGTGACCACGCTGAACGGCAACATTGAACCGGCTCGGCAGCACTTGCCGCGACTGATCAAACAGGCGGGATACCAGACGGCGATGATTGGAAAATGGCATTTGAAGCGTGAACCGGCGAGCTTTGACTATTATTGCGTTTTTCCAGGTCAAGGTTCCTATTTCAACCCAATTCTGCGCGACAAGCGCCGCGGACCGTGGCCGGACAATACCAGGCGTTTCTCACGTTACGACTCGCAACACGCATCTGATGTCGTCACCGACTTGTCAATCAAATGGCTCCAACAGCGCGACAAGACTCGACCTTTTTTCCTGATGCATCATTTCAAGGCCCCGCACGACAATTTCGAGAATGCGGAACGCTATGACTGGTTGTACGAGAGGACTCAGATTCCAGAACCCGAGAGCCTGTGGAAACAGCCACAATTCGGTTCCGCCGCCACGCGGCAGACTGGAACTTCGGTCTCGCGCCGCAATCGTCGTCGCAACATGGGACATCACATGTTTGTCGATCCGAACTTGGATGACGTGGCTTATACGCGCACCGCCTACCAAAGGTATCTCAAGAAATATCTGCGATGCGTGCGCGGCGTTGACGACAACATCGGACGTCTGATCGATCATCTCAGACAGACAGGAGACTTGGATAACACGGTCATCCTGTATACTTCGGACCAGGGATTCATGCTGGGTGAGCACGACTTGATCGACAAGCGTTGGATGTACGAAGAGTCGCTGAGGATGCCGTTGATCGTACGTTACCCTTCCCGAATCGCGGCCGGCAGCACATCTGCGGCACTGATCAACAACACCGACTTGGCCCCGACTCTGTTGCAATTGGCCGGAGCTGATGTTCCGGAGTTCATGCAGGGCCGCAGCCTGCTTCCCATATTGGAAGGCCAGTCTCCGGACGAGTGGCGGACGGCAACGTATTATCGATATTGGATGCACATGGCCCACCATGACAACCCGGCGCACTATGGAATTCGCACCAAGAATTTCAAGTTGATCTTCTTTTATGGTCTGCCCTTGGATGCCCCCGGTGCCAAGCAGCAGCCAACGCAAGCGGGCTGGGAATTGTACGACTTGCGACAGGACCCTCGCGAGATGATCAACGTCTACCACGACGCGCGATATGCGGAACACGCGCGGAGACTGAAGTCGCAGTTGTTGTCTCTCAAGCAGGCAATCGGCGACACGGACGCGCGTTATCCGGAATTGATGAAAGTTCGCAAGGCTTTCTGGCAGTGAATTCCAAACCGCGTCCGGACAGCAAAGACGGAGTCGATATGGGTACGACATTTCAGCAGTTTTTCGAGTGCGTTCTGGATGGGGCCGATTTGACCTCTGCGGATATGCAAACCGCCGTCGGATCGATCATGGATGGCGACTGTTCTCCGGTCGCGATCGCTGGCTTCTTGACAGCACTGCGAGTCAAAGGGGAGACGATCGAAGAAGTGGTGGGAGCCGCCCGAGCCATGCGCGCCCGAGCCACTCCGATCACGCCCAAGCAATCCAGTCTGCTGGACACCTGCGGCACGGGTGGGGATGCGCTGCACACGTTCAACATCAGCACGGCCACAGCGCTGGTGGTCGCGGCCTGCGGCGTCCCCGTAGCCAAACATGGCAATCGAGGAGTCTCGAGTTCGAGCGGTTCCGCCGACGTACTGGAAGGACTGGATGTGAACATCCAGTTGACACCAGATCAGGTGGCTCGCTGCATCGACGAAGTGGGCATCGGCTTCTGCTTCGCTCCTCTGGTCCATGGGGCGATGAAGCACGCCGCGCCGGTCCGGCGTGAGCTGAAGATCCGGACCGTGTTCAACCTGCTGGGGCCCTTGACCAATCCCGCAGGCGCCGAATTTCAATTGCTGGGTGCGAACCGCCCGGAGGCCGCACGCCTGCTGGCCGAAGCACTGCTGCAATTGGAGATCAAGCGGGCTGCCGTCGTGTGTGGATCCGGAAATCTGGACGAAGTCAGTTTGTGGGGTGTGACAGATGTGTTTCTGGTCGATCACAATGGAATCCAGAGCGAACAGTGGACTCCCGAGAGTTTCGGTCTGCCGCCCTGCGACCTGGCAGACTTGCAAGTCGACTCACCCCAGGAGAGTGTGGCGGTGATCCGTGCAGTTTTTGCGGCCTCCAGCGGTCCACCGCGGGACATGGTTTTGGCCAACGCCGCCGCAGCCCTGCGAGTCGCCGGGCGTGTCGACTCGCTGCCGGCGGGCGTCCAACAGGCGGCAGAAGCTCTCGATTCAGGCTCCGTGGAGCGACTCTGCCAGCGGCTGGCCGCGGCAACGCGTGATTTCTGAGGTACAACAGTGGACAAGGTGATCGACCGCCCGCCAGCCTGATTGGGTTTTGGCAGAACGGAATCTCGCTGCACTTGCGTTGACCGTGCCCGGGTCTATAATCGCAGCATCTGGGCTAATATGGCGGCCGCGGAATTCTGATGAGGCGACTGGACGCGGGAGACAAAATGGGCACCTGGATTCACAACGTGTATACTGCGATCACCACCGTGGCGAGTGGTTTGTGGGTCACGTTGCGAACGATGTTCAAGACCTATGACCGCCGCACCTTCACAGAAGTGTACGAATATCCAGAAGTCCCCGTTCCCGTGAAAGCCCGCTATCGAGGCTTTCACCGATTTGACCTGACGACATGCATTGCCTGCGAAAAATGTGCAGTCGCCTGCCCAATCGACTGCATCTATATCGACAAACAGAAAAGCCCCGTCGGCAAGGGATTTCGGCTGGACGGTTTCACGATCGACTACACCAAGTGCATGTTTTGCGCCCTGTGTGTCGACCCCTGTCCGGTGGACTGCATCTTCATGGGTTCCAACTTTGATCTGAGTTGCTACGACCGAGATGGATGCATTGTCGATTACGCCAAATTGCCACTGCAAATCGCCTGGGGACAATCGACACTCAACCCCACAGCCGTCGCCGAATCCAAAGTGCTGTACGAGCCTGTTTGGTTGAAAGGCGAACCCAGTCCATTTGAGTTTGCCGAGGAAAGTTGATCGTCACCGAATCCTGCGCGTTGAGATCTGCGGAGTACCTCATGAGTTCTGCACAGCAAAAAACTTGCTTTACACTCGCAGAAGCGAATCAGCGATTGCCATTGGTGCGCGCGATCGTGGCGGATATCGTCACCCTGCATCGCGACGTCGACGAGCGTCGTTCGCGACTAAAACGTGTCCAACAGGTTCCGGGTACATCCATGCGAAGCGAAGACAGCATGCACTCACAAGAACTGAAGCAGATCGAAGAAGGCTTGGCTGCGGACGCAACCCGCTTGACGGAATATACAACGGAACTGAGTGAATTGGGTGTCGAATTGAAGGACGCGTCGGTTGGGTTAGTTGACTTTCGGACCCGGATTGACAACCGCGAAGCCTACTTGTGCTGGAAACTCGGTGAACCCGAAATCAGTTTCTGGCACGAACTGGATGCCGGAGTGAAGGGACGCCGGTCACTGATGCATGATTCACTGTCCTCAGATGACTCGGCGAACGATGCCAAGCATTAGCCGGACCCCAGAACCGGTGCCACACGGTACAGACACGCGACGTTTGAGGAATCACCGATGACCGACTTGGTTGGCCACATCATCCTGTTTGGTATTGTTGCAGTCTTAAACCTGCTGATACCTTTGTTGATCGGTCGACTGGTTCGCCCCAAGCTGCCAACGCCGGAAAAGGATGCGATTTACGAATGTGGTGAACCGACGATTGGCACAAGTTACATCCAGTTCGACTTGAGATTCTACGTCGTGGCACTGTTGTTCATCGTATTCGATGTCGAGGTCGCGTTCTTCTTTCCGTGGGCCACGATCTACGGTGGCGCTGCTCAATTGGCGGACACCCGGCTGGCCGATGCTGCCAGAGAGGCAACCAGCGCTCGGCTCCTGGATCTTCCCATCGCAGAGACGACACCGGTGATCAGTGCGGAAACCGGGTACTTGATTGGTTTAACCGGACTACTAGACGTGCTGGTGTTTTTTGGTGTGTTGCTGGTGGGCTTCGCCTATCTCTGGAAACGTGGCGATCTGGACTGGATTCGTGCCTACACTCTGGCTCAACCGGCCGAAAGCGTTGCCGATTCTGCTGAAGTTGTCGCTCAAAACTGATTCCCACGCTCACCGGGTATTGAGGGCCGGTTGGACGAAACCTCAACGACTGCGCGAAGATTCGCCACGAGGAACCGCAGATGAACATCGAGGACATCCACGAAATTCTGCTGGAGAAGTTTGGATCCGACGTGGTCGTGGGTCTCACCACAGAAGCGATCGACCCCTGGATCGAAGTCGCCGGAGATTCCGTGGCAGAGGTGGGCGTATTCCTGAGAGACGATGAACGCTTGCAGTTGAAGCATCTGAACGATCTCTGCGGTGTGGATTACCTGGAGCCAGATCCCAAGAAATCCAAGCGATTCGAGCACGAACCGCATATCGAGGTCGTGTATCAACTGTCCAGCTTGACGCTCAAGCATCGCATGACGTTGAAGGTCAAATTGCCCCGTTGGAAGAACGAAACAGAGGGAGATCTTCCGGAAGTTCCCTCGGTCAGTGGCGTCTGGTCCATCGCCGACTGGCACGAACGAGAAGCGTACGACCTGTTGGGAATCCGGTTTCTGAATCACCCGAACGCCCGCCGCATCCTGTGCCCGGAAGACTGGGTTGGACATGCGTTGCGCAAGGACTATGAATTCCCACAAGAGTATCACGGAATTCGCGGAAAGTGAGCCGGCGATGAGTATGCAGCTTGAAGACCCGCGCGTGATCGAGTTCGACGTGCGCACCGACGAAATGCTGGTCAACATGGGGCCTCAGCACCCCAGTACGCATGGCGTCTTGCGACTGCTGTTGCGGACCGATGGCGAGATCGTTCACGAATGCACGCCCCATATCGGTTACCTGCATCGCTGCGCAGAGAAAATTGGCGAAAACCTCTCGGTGGTCCAGTGGATTCCCTACAGCGATCGCATGGACTACCTCGCGGCGATGAACATGAATCTCGGCATGTCTTTGGCCGCCGAGAAACTGCTGGGCATGGAACTGCCCGACAAAGCCATGGTCGTGAGAGTCATCATCGGAGAACTGGGACGCATTGCCAGCCATCTGGTCGGCATGGGCGCCTACGGCCTGGACCTGGGCAGCTTCAGTCCGTTTCTGTACGCCTTCCGCGAACGGGAGATTGTTCTGGACCTGTTCGAAGAAGTTTGCGGCGCGCGATTGACCTACAGTTACATCACCGTCGGTGGAACGACTCATGATTTGCCGGAGGAAATCGAAATCCCGCCAGGGTTGGCTTCGTTGACCAAGCGCGATCCCCGGACGCGGCTGCCGTGGATTGACGCACTCCGGATGTTCCTCAACTGGCTCGAGCCACGCATTACGGAATACCACACACTACTGACCCGCAATGCGATCTTCATCAAACGCACGGCTGCCATCGGCGTGATGAGCGCCGAAATGGCGGTCAGCCACGGGTGTACCGGGCCAGTCCTCCGGGGCAGTGGAGTGGACTACGATCTGCGACGGCACGGCGAGAGCATCTACACGCGGATGTATGATGATTTTGAATTCGACATTCCCGTCGCACCATTCGGCGATGCCCCCCCGGAAGTGATCCTCGGCGACAACTGGTGTCGCTTTTTCGTGCGGATGATGGAAGTTGTCCAATCCATTCGCATCGTCCGCGATGCGTTGGACCGCTATCCCACCGCCGCGGGCGAGCACCGAGTCCCGCACAAGCTGGCCACAAAACTGCCGAAGGATGAATGCTACCTCGAAACGGAATGTCCCCGCGGGCAGATGGGATTCTATCTGGTGGGAACAGGCAACGCCGAGCCGCTGCGGGCGCGTGCCAAGAGTTCCTGTTTCTGCAATCTGTCCGTGACGCAAAAACTCTGCCAAGGCGTGCCACTGGCCGACGTACCGTCCATCGTCGGCTCGCTCGACGTGGTCATGGGTGAGATCGATCGCTAACACTCAACAGCGATGTTGAGACACGGTTTTTGGCGCGTGTCTGAGGTCTGCAGGACCGTCGGCGTTGGATTGACCAAGCCAGTCACTGGCAACCCGTCCAGTGATCGGAGCCGTGATCAGCCTCCGCTGATCACCCAGGCCTCCAACGCCTGTCGCACGACGTCCGCCACGCTGGCCCAATCTCCCCACACGGGCTGCCGGAACACGCGCATGCTCGGATACCAGACACAGTCGTCCCGCTCCAACTGCCAGCGCCAGTCTGGAGTGTGGCACAACAGAACCCACACCGGCACCCCCAGCGCACCGGCCAGGTGCGCCAAAGCCGTATCCACCGTAATCACCAGATGCAGTTGCTGAATGACGGCCGCCGTCTCATGAAAGTCATGCAGAGTTCCACCGAGATCGATCAATGGCCAGTCAGAGGACAGGGATGCAATCTGGCTTCGCCCGAGCTGGCCCGTCTGCAGTCCAAACCAGGTCACACGCTCCAACGCGTTCCAGCTACTCAGCGTCTGCAGAGCGCACGATCGAACGAAATCACGGGGCTGCAGTGGATTGCCCTGCCAGGCCAGACCAACCCGCAAATGGTCGTGCGGAGCGGATTCTAGAGCAGCGGCCGCTTCCGTCCCCGGTTCCTTTGCACACGTCAGGTAGCTCACCGGGCCGGGCAGATCTTCATCTGTGACCTGTAACAACGCGCCCAATTGGCTGAGAGCCACACCGGCGTCGGCCGCAACCTCGCTGGCGTCCACGACCACGTGATCGGCCAACGGACTCTGGGCCAGTAACGGTGCCAACTCGGGCTGGCAATCCAACACAACCCGCGCCTGGCACTGCGCTCGAATCTGCGGCAGCCAACGGACAAACTGCAGCGTATCGCCGAAACCTTGATCACTGGAGACAAGCAACGTCTGCCCTGGCATCGCCAGACCGTCCCACTTGGGACCACCAAATGTGGGAAGGTCCTCGGTCAACTCCGCGTAACGCAGGTAGCCCTGCCAGCCCTGTTGATAGTCACCCAGCAACAATTGTGTCGTGCCCAGATTGAATTCCGCCAACGCGAAGTCCGGTTGCAGCGTCAATGCTCGGCGAAATGACTGCTGGGCTTCGTCGAATCGATGCAGGCTCTTCAGAGCCACACCTCGGTTGTTGTGCCCCTCGGCGAATTCTGCATTCAAGTCCAGAGCGGTGTCGGCGGCTTTTAGGGCTTCGACACACCGTCCTTGGCGCTCCAGCACGAAACTCATGCTGTTGTGGATCTGATAGAAGTCCGGCTGGTTCGCCAACACCGTCTGATACGCTTCGGCAGCCTCATCCAAACGCTCCAGCTTGACCAGCACGAAACCCAGGATGATCAACGCCTCAGGATGCCCGGGATGGTCTGACAACAGATGCCGCAATCGACTTTCGGCGGCGGACCAGTCCTGCGTCTGTGACAACGCGTTGGCCAGTCCAAGCTGTGCGGCGAGATCATCGGGGTCCAGTTCCACTGCGCGTTGAAAGCACTTGGCGGCGTCGGCGAACAGTCCGCGTTCGGCCATCAGCGAGGCCAGATTGAACCAGGCCTGAACGTAGTCCGGGTCGGCCTGGATTGCCTCCTCAAACCTCCGCGCCGCCGATTCCCAATCTCCGATGGCCTTGTGCGCGATACCCAGATTGTTGGCGGCATCGGCTCGCGTCGGTTGCAGTCGAACAACCTCCTGCAACAGTTCTATACTCGCCTGAAAATCCGTTAATTGAAGCCGGAGTGTCCCCAACAAGTATTGAACATCCACACTGTTGGGATGCTGGCTGAGAACATTCTCATACAGTTCCGCCGCTCGCTGAAAATCACCCGAACGATGAAACTGGCGTGCCTGTTCAAGCAGCACCTGGGCTGTCGACACAATCAAGGGGTCCTGGCGAGCGTTGCATTCTGTGGCCCAACATTTCTGGACCAATTGTGACATCAGACGAGGAAATTCGCCAGCGCGCAGCAGCGGACCGCCCATTGACAGACTTACTGTATTTGGCGATGGTGGAGCATCGTGAGAGGTCTGTTTGTGTTTTGATCCCAAAACAGCCCTGGGCCGTCATGACAACAAGGCATTTGACCTGGGTATTTCTGCTGCATGCCGTCGCGGGTCTGGCGTTGGCAGACGAAACCGGTTCCGAGATTTATCGGTCCAGCGTACGGGCGCTGGCATCACCGGACTTTCAGGTCCGAGAAGCCGCCAGCAGACGCCTGGTGTCCGGGGGGCCAGCAGCGGTCCGCGCGGTACTTGATTTCGCGGATCTGAAAGATCTCGAGGTCTTCACGCGGGTCGTCCAACTCATTCACATCACCGCCGCACGACACGACAGTGTATCAATGCAGGCCGCCCTCACACGGCTCCGGCAAATGGATGCATCCCACGATCCCATGATCCGTTCACGCGCCAGCCAGGTATTGGCAGCGATCCATCGCCGCTCGTTGGAGAGTGTTATCGGGGCCGGCGGCAAGCTGCAGCCCGTCACCTGGCCCGACGGCAAGACCGGAATCAAAGT
>Ga0315336_1004015_pt1 | contig 18327 bp, 10 predicted proteins | sample ASW5metaG_FD_204512 | JGI IMG/M metagenome (GOLD analysis project Ga0315336, IMG submission 204512) | Ammonia-oxidizing marine archaeal communities from Monterey Bay, California, United States - ASW #5 | ecosystem: Environmental > Aquatic > Marine > Intertidal zone | place: USA: California... | reverse complement strand
ATGAGAAAAAGTTGGGCTTCCAACGACGCGGCCTGCGTTCTCGCTCAATTCCGAATTCAATCCATTCCGCATTCACTCTGACTGAGCTGCTGGTGGTGATCACGATCATCGCGATCCTGGCCGGCCTGATCGGCGGTGCCGCCACTGCCGCCTGGAAGAAGGCCCGACAGGCGAGAATCACGTTCGAGATTCAGCAGATCAGCGGCGCGATCGAAGAATTGAAAAACGAATATGGAGCGTATCCGCCGAATGGGATGAGCGACGCGAGTGAAAACTACCTTGGGATAGGGCGGCCCATATTTTTCACCACAAGAGACGACTTTCGTCGAATGTTTCGCAAAGCTTTTCCTCGTCACGATGAACCACAGTTTCTGATTGACGGTCTCGCAGCAGGTAATAGCGGATTGCTGCGCAACGGGATGACATCGGCTGAAGCCTTGTACTTCTGGCTGGGAGGGTTCAGTAGCGATCCGAAACTGCCTCTTTCTGGACCTGGAGGCCCTTCGTTTGATCGGAATTCAACAACAGGCGAAGTCCTGGAGGATCGCAATCCGCGTTACGAATTCGACCTCGGTCGACTTGAACCGCGCGACTCAAACGGAGCGTTTCACGACGAAGACAACGGAGGAAAGGGCCGCTTCGTTTCCTACTCAATCGACCTCAATGGCGATGGAGATACTAACGATACGGGTGAATCACGCCGCATCAACTTTTGGCAGTATGCCCCCAACGGATCGGGACAGCCCTACGCCTATTTCGATACCTCTCGGCATTCGCCCGTCGAATACGACATGAACTTGGCAGGACCAACTTCTCCCGTAAAGATCTTTGCCTTAAAGAAAATACGTGAAGGATTTGATACTTCGGCTACGCCAGTTCCAGCGGACATCATTTTCGTCAATTCGGGCAAGTTTCAAATTCTACACGCAGGTCTTGACGACGCGTGGGGCGATGATTTCGTGGCGATGAGTATCTTCAGCTGCAAGTCGAAAACCGATGCAAGCAACCTGAGCCTTTTTCCCACAGGTCCTTTCATTGGCGACATTGCCGATACGGTCTCGAACTTCTACAACGGCACCTTGGATCAGGAGCAGGAATGACCAGCACCTGCGGAACATGGCAGACGGCAGGCACAACAGCCGCGAATCAACGATTCGCACGGCGCCGCACCCTCCGCGCACACCCATTCCGCAATCCGCCTTCCGCAATCCGCACTCGAGGCACTCGAAACGCCGTGACGCTCGTCGAGCTGCTCATCACCATCGCGATTCTCGCCACAATCAGTGCCGTGTTCCTGGGCGCGTCACGCTCCGCAATGGAATTCTCCCGCAGCAGCCGCACCAAGGCCACCATCAACAAACTTGACAAGCTGCTGATGGAACGTTGGGCGTCGTATTCGACACGACGGGTGGATGTGCCTATTCTCGCCGGAACTAGCGGCAATGCAGCTGCCTGGGCACGTCTAGATGCAACTCGGAAGCTCATGATGCTAGAAATGCCCGATCGTTGGAGTGACCTACTGGGAGATACCGTCGAGAACAGTCCCCCTATCAACCCGCCAGCTATTCGTGGAACAATCCCAATCGTAGAAATTTCTAGGACTGCTCCACCGGCAGACGACTATGGAACCCTGCCTTTGACGTACCCATCACTTACACGAGCATATTTACGTCGCTATGACCGACTAGATCCTAGTGACCCCGAAAAAATTCGTGAGAACCAGAGTGCCGAATGCCTGTACATGATCATCTTGCTCGCAACTGGCGACGGCGAGGCTAGGACTCTATTTAGCCAACAAGACATCGGCGATACCGATGAGGATGGAGCTCCCGAGTTTCTGGACGGCTGGGGCAACCCTATTGGCTTCATTCGTTGGCCGTCAGGGTTCGTTGCGGAGTCCGACCTAATGTCCGGTGATGCAGATGCCGATCACGATCCGTTCGACCACTTCCGCCGGGACAATACGGCATACCGATTGGTGCCATTGATCTTCTCGATTGGCGCCGATGATGACTCAGACATCAATACGTCAGGAATTACCGTAACGTCGCTCACGAATCCACCTGACCCCTACGCGAGTAATTATGACAGCGCACAACTAGGAGTAGCGCAAGACAGAGACGATCCACCCGACGGCGAGGGCTGGCACGACAACATCCACAACCATCTGCAAGACCGATAAGATGAGCAATGAAGGGCGATACGTAGAGAGTGGAAGGCGGGCGCATTGGTGCGTGCGCGCACACTCCGACGGATCATACCTCCATCGCTACGGCCTCACACTCATCGAGCTGTTGGTCGTGATTGTGATTCTCACGACGCTGGTCGCCGGGGTGATCCCGATCCTCTCGCCGAACAACGACAGCCGCAAGATTCGTGAAGCTTCGCGGAATTTGCAGTCGTACATCATGATGACCCAAGCCGAGGCCGCCCGCACCGGCCGGCCCTTCGGCATCGCATTCCAAGAAAGCTCCGCCAGCAGCGGCGTGGCACTGGACGTGTTTCAATTGGAAGTACCGGTGCCGTTCGCGGGGTTCAGCAGCAACTCAAGGGCGACGGTAGCAGAGCGCACGACTAACCCGATTACGTATGGATCTGCAGGCAACGGCGGTACTGATTTTGTTCCCCAATACGATGGCGTTCAGCTTTACGAAATACAGTTTATTCTCGCCGCGATCTCTCCGACCGCTTACGATCCATTCCCGCCCCGCATGTTTCGGATCGGTGATCTAGTCCATGTGGACGGCAACGTGTTTATGATTGTTGATAACGACGATCCTAACTCGTTTCCCAACCGCGTTGAAACGTTCAACGGCGTTGAATACCTGATGCCTGACCCTGGTAGTCTGCCTGCTACCCCACCGCTGGCGACTCAGTGCATCTTGCTGAACGACCATGGGCAGCTGACGCCCGTAGGTAACAAGCTTTACAGATTCATCCGCCAACCTGCGAATAGTATGCGGGCACCATTGCAATTGCCGGCGGGCGTGGCGATCGATATGCAGGGTTCGGTGCAGGAGGGCGGCACGGCACTAGGTACGACAGTCGGATTTCCTACCGACAGCTCGCTCAACACGTCGTTGGGTACACCCGATACGATAGGCATCATGTTCTCTCCGTCGGGCGGCGTGAGTAGCCTGTTGCGCAACGGTTCAGAGATCACCGACGTCTCGCGAATCACGCTACTGTTGGGCCGTGTCGAGAACGGTAATCCAGCCCCAGCCGATTACGATTTCTCCGGTGGCGGTTTCACGAATGAGCAGTTGGAAGAACAGCAAGGGAAAGTCAATTGGCTCAATCTCGACAGTCGGCTGATTGCCATCGCAGCGCGAAGCGGAAGGGCTGTCGTTAACGGAACCGCCTTTGTTGATCCACGCAGCAACCCTCCACTAGATGATTCCGATCTAAGAATCGCCGCCTCAGCGCAGATCGAGGCCGCTCATGAGTTTGCTCATGAGATGAAGCGGGAGGGGGGGAGATAGATATGCATTCCGCACTTCGTTCTTTCCGACGTGGCATCTCTCTATTGGAGGTGCTGCTTTCGATGTTTGTGTTGTTGTTCGGACTGATGGGCGTGGCGGCCATCTTTCCGGTCGGTCACCACTATGTGGTCGAGGGCGAAAAGTTCGACCAGGGCAGCACACTCGCTCAAAACGCCTTCGAAGAACTCCGAGCCCGCGGCATCCTGCGGCCGCAGTTTTGGTTGTATGCCTCGAATGAATTGAGTTCAGATTCCAAGGCCCCCAACGATGAATTCATCCAGCCTATTGTGCATGTTGGGCCCACGGATCCCGGTATCTTCAGTGTTTTGACATCCACAGATCCCGGTCCGGGTCACGCTTTTGTGATCGACCCTCTTGGCGCGGCAAATACTGATGAGATCCATTTTCCATTCTCAGCGCATTCGCTTAATCCAGACAATAACCCATGGATCAATGCGGCCGTTCCCCTAGCAGGAGATATATGGCCCGTGCGGCGTCTGACGTTGCCGGCGACGAGCATGACGAATCCGATGAACGGCCCGATTGCCGAGACGATTTTTCGTCTCCGCGATGATCTGTCGGTCGAGCAGCCCGAGAAAGACGATTCACCGAGTATCCAGCTTTGGAAAGACGACGGCGCTGGGGCGCTGCTGGCCCGCCAATATGTTGGAAACTACTCCTGGCTGGTGAGCGTCGTGCCGACGACGATCGACCAAAGCGGCGTTCCGGTCGAACAGAGCCTGCTGGCACTGCAGCCGGCCAACTCGGGTTACGGCTCGTACGACTACGACGTGTCGGTCGTGGTGTTTCGCAAGCGCGACACCACTCCCTCGCTCGATTCGGAACGACTGATTGAAGCTGAGATACTTAACGACGGTGAAATGGCAATTTATTCCACCACTTCCACTGCGGACGAAGAAGTAGACGCGGCATTGGAAGACATTCGCCCAGGAAATTGGATCGCCGTGATGGGCGTCAACCAGACCACTGGCGCGTTCATCATGAAATGGTACCGACTATTGGCGTTAGATGATGAAAACAGCGATGTTACGTTGGCAGACACCAGTACGCCGCGAGGCCGTTACGCCATGCTTGCCGGACCCGATTGGCCGGAGAATTCGTTTGAGAATCTCCGTGCGGTGATCCTGCCCGGCGCGATCACGGTGGTCACGCGACAGATGAAGATGGAAGACCGCTCCTTGTGGAGCGAGAATTGAGTGCGGAATTTGGAATGCGGAATTCGGATGTTAGGAAACAGGATAATGAACCTATCCCAGAACTATGTTGGAGGTGTCCAGCGGCCGAGGAAATCCGAGCAACCAAACAGTTTTATTGACTATTGCGCCGTCAATGAACCCAGGGCGCCCAGCGGAAGCCCGGCTTTTGCAGGTAATACGCTAGCGGTGGGGTTCATTCGCTGCGCAACCATCAGTAAAACGTGCAGTAAATGACTTCGCGCGGCGGGGGCCCAGTGCGTTGAAGGGACAGAGAACCATGAATAACCAGCACAAAACCAAATCGCGTCGCGGGATGCCTGTTTTCTACAGCAGAGCATTCCGCACTCCGCATTCCGCAACCCGCAATCGGGCCGAGCGTCGCGGCATTCTGCTGCTAGTGGTGCTGAGCCTGCTGACGTTGTTCCTGGTGTTGGGCACGGCCTTTATCATCTCGGCCAATCAATACCGTCGGATGAACAAGACGCTCGCCCGGCAGACCGAGGCCGCCAACTCGCCCGCCCGACAGACCGACCTGGTCGACGAAGTCATCAACCAACTGGTGCACGACACCAACAACGTCAACAGCTCGCTGCGCTACCACAGCTTGCTGCGGGATTTGTATGGGAGCGATGGGTTTGCCGCGAAGGTTGTGGCACCCAGTGTCAAGTGGCCTGATAGTACGTCGACCGATCAAGGCTCGACCGGCGGCCAGTTTCTAGAGATTGTTCTCAACGGCACCGATACCTCACTTCGCTGGTTCGACGGCGCGGATCCCACGATTCGAAAGCTCAGCGAGATTCGAAACTACTATAACGGCCTAGTGTTGACGATCTTGGAGGGCGAAGCCCAAGGCGCGAGCACCCGCATTGTCGGGTACGAATACGATACCGCCACCGAATTTGCAGTGCTGAGAGTAATGGCCTTCAAGCTGGCCAACGGCAACCCGCTGCCTATCCGACGCTCCCCCGAACTACAAGACGTCTTCATGATATCGCCGACCGACCCGATCGAGGTGGCGATCAACGGCCGGCCGTTTAATGGGACTGGGGTGGGGTATTCTGTATCTCCAGCCGGAGAAGCGCGGCTCGTCGCGGGAGAAACGCTGGACCCTAGTACGACGGACTATTTGCCAATTGCATTGATGCCCAATGCGGCCTTCGTCGAACCGAGGAACATCAACCCGTTCGATTACTTATCCAATACCACAGCGTCGGGATCAACGCAGCAGGATCTCTGGGACAGTCTAACTTCGGACGAGCAGGACGCGATCCGGCAACTTCACTATGTCGGCATCGGTGGCAGCGACGAGTCGTACGACGCGGTCGATTATCAGAATATGGCGATGGCGAAGCTTCAGCAGGGGCAGACGCCTCTCCCGTCGTTTCATCGGCCGAAGTTGATCGAATATTGGAGATCGAGAGCTCCATTGGCTTCTGAGCCGAACTTGCTTCGTAAGGTGCTGCTACGGCCCAACTGGCTCGACCATCCAAATTTCACGGGTAGCAATCCAGATTTCTCTAATCTGACTACAGATAATGCCAAGGTACAGCAAATGATCAGCGGTCCGTGGGACGTGGACAACGACAACGACGGTGAGCGAGAGAGTATGTGGGTCAACTTCGGTGCACCGGTGGTGGAAGGTCCCAACGGTCGGCTGGTCAAACCACTGGCGGCAATTCTGGTGGTCGACATGGATGGCCGTCTGAATCTCAACGCGCATGGCACACTGGAGCACTTGAAGCCACTTGCCACGACAACCGACCCAACTAGATCCACATCTGACGAATTGCCAGTCGGACGACTGTTAGCAGGCGGTGCGATGTCTAGCGATCTGCCTCGAGGGCACGGCTACGGCCCGGCCGATATCAGCTTGGATCCTGTTGTGGCTGATCGTCCGAAAGGGGTCAATCACTATAGCGCGTTGCTTCGGGGCGATACGATTGGAGGCAATGATTATCCGGGCCGTTATGCTGAACATGATCTGGCCGGTACGATGCAATACACCGTCGGAAAAAGGAATGAATACGATCTATTGCCCCAGATGAGACAGCAAGGCTTGCCACAATGGGCATCGCTTACAAACCGTCCGCCGGGAACAAACATTAATGATCTATTGGGCAACTACGCTACGCCGCCCGACTTGAGAGGCCGCTATGGTTTGGGGGTCAACGACTTGGGTCAGCCGGTGTACGAAGCGGTGGACGATGCAGTGGTGGACGATGAGCTAAATCTGGACCAAGGTTCGCCCTACGAGATGGACCTGTCGGGCATCAGCTCGCGGGGCGACAACTCCGATAGCAATGACGCCCCGTTCACCGTGAACGAGCTGGAGCGGGTTCTACGGGCTTACGACGTCGACGCCGGCACGCTGCAGCCGCGACTGTGGGATCTGGCCGAAGGATTCAAACCGGGCGGTGCGACGACTGTCGACACCGACATGCTCAATATATGGCGCGGCATGCTCACCACCGACAGCTACGACCTGCCGGTGCCCAGTTCGGTGTTGCCTGGTTGGATGCGAGATGGCCCTGACTACGCTCCCAGCACCGACGATGACTTTGACGTAGTAATGAACCGACCGCCCGTCAACCTCGCTTTCGCCGATCTATTGGAGTATCGCATCCGAGTGGGTCTAGCGGGGACAAAACAATATGCCGTGGACGATCCCGGGGCGCCCGTGATGCCGAGGGATATTCCACGGCTGCACGTGCAAGCTGTGTTAAACCAACTTCTGGCCTCTGATCTGGCGGACGGCTTACGGTTGGATATCAATCGCCCGTTCGGCAATGGACGGGATGACAACGTGATTGGCGATCCTGGCTATGGCATCGTCGACGAACCGGGGGAAGACGAAGGCCCTTACTGGGAGATCGACGATACGCGCATTGGGACTGTTCCTAGAGCTGCTGACGATTTCGAGCATTCGGAAATGGGCAAGATTCGCGACGATCTGGACCGCGATGGAAACCTAGCTATCGTACCGGATGAGCGCGGCGATCGTGACGGCAGCGGAGTCGTCGATACTCTCGAAGAACGTATGGAACTTCACAACTTCCGTCGGCAGCTCTTCGCGCGGCACATGTACGTACTGGCTCAGACGCTAGTCGATCCTGTGCCGATTCCGCAGGCCGGCGTGACCGATTCTACTTACTTGGAAAAACGCAACCAGCGTGCTCGCCAGCTAGCGCAGTGGGCCATCAACGTGGCCGATTACCGCGACCCGGACAACATTATGACGGCATTCGAGTATGACAACGAGCCATTCGACGGCTGGGGAACAGAGGCGATTCCGATTGATGGCGACCTAAGAACGACCGACGACATCTACGGCGACGACAACAAGGTGGGTGGCGCTGTCAGAACTCCTCAGGAAGATCTCGGTGGTTTTGTTTGGGGCGCGGAACGACCCGAGTTGCTGATTACTGAAACGCTTGGCTGGCATGATCGTAGCACTGAAAACCATGCCGATGAGGATCCTGCGAATGATGAAAACTTCGATGGGGACGTCAACGATGATGATCAAGGTACCGTTCCACAATTCGCAAACGATTCGACGAAGATTCCAGATAGCGATTACGACCAACGTTTGCGTCCCCAAGGTGCAGCCTTTATCGAACTCTACAACCCTTGGCCCGCCGAAACGGCCGCCAATGCGGATACGCACGAGGTGGACGCGACTACGGGCGAAGACTTGGGGATCAATCTAGCTCGGACACACACTGGCATTCCCGACACCGGTTCGCCCGTTTGGCGACTGATGATGTACCGAGATGGTGGGCCAGAAAAAGATCCTGATGCTGTCTCTCCTTCTAGGAGACCTGCGATACCGGATCGTAGCGTGTACTTCGCTGGCTTTGACCCAAAATACCCCGACCAGGCCTCGGATCCCAATCTTAACAATAATACACGATATGTTGATGATGGCGTGGCGTTCTTCAACGACGATACTAGGAATCGCGTTCCGTCAGTGCGACCTGGGAGCTATATGGTAGTCGGCTCTGGCGAGGATCAAGGAGACGGCACTTACCTGTCCGCTATTGGCCAAAGGGTTAGTTCGCCAACAGGGGCAAGCCGAGGCATCGTCCTCGATACGAATGCGAATGCGACAAACGCGGTTGCACTTCATCGCAATGCCACGGATATCATTGACGATCAGCATGGTTTCAAGATTGCCGCCGATGTGGACCCAAACTCGGCAACGATCCCCTCAGTAGCGATCATTGATCAAACCGTCGACGAGTCACGCCGTTTTACGTTTTCAGAACCTGCCCGAGGCTACCCTATTCGTATAGAAGGCAGTCGTTGGGACGAAGGAAAGAAAATCTATTCACCGATCCTCGACGTACCCCTTGACGACCAACGCCAACTGTTTGGTCAAGGTAAGGGCTTAGAAGGTGGTGGAGGAGGTGGCAAGGGACTCAAGCCCAAACGTGAAACAACTCTAAACGATGGCGAAACTCGACTCATGCTACCGGGCTTTGGCGGAGGAGGTGGTGGACTCGGCGGAGAACCTCCCCAAGTGGGCCGTATTGGCCGAAGTGTCGAGCAGGCTAGCCGCACGATCCCTGGTTTTAAGTGGGTCTACCTCCAACGGCTGGCGAACCCACTGCTGCCGTGGAATCCAGAGCGGTGGCTATCAGGAAATACCGAGAACCCCGGCTATAAGTCTCATCTTGCCGTCAACCCATATTTGACGATTGACTCGTCGGGCGCCAACGTCACTGTGTTTACCGGATTAGCGACAGAGGAGAGGCGCAGAAAAGTTCCCTTAGAACCGAGAGACCCCATTGCTACGTTCAGCAATCGCGTTCCACTCGATAGCTTTTCTAGTTTGCAACGTGGCCGGATGAACAGCCCTACATCGCCATCTACTACGAGGGCTCTCTCTGAGTTGCAAGATCGCTTGCGAACTCGAACAGATCGCGATGCACTTTCTTCGCAGGCGCCAGCCGTTGTTTCAAATCTATGGAATCCTGAAGCGATTGGACGCATGATAGGTGGAGCAGCTGGTATGTGGAAGAATCAGGCTGGTTTCAACGGAGACGGTACCGACAGCGGAAGGAGCTCTCACAATTTCAACGCCATCCCGGATTGTACGCTGGGTTTCTTAAACGAGCCGTTTCGAGCTGCTGAATCAGCGAACAGGCCAACATCCGAGCACATACCCAGCGAACCGTTTCCTTGGATCGCCTGGAACAATCGCCCATACGTCAGCAGCGGGGAATTGTTACAGGTCCCCAAGTACTCGATGGTAGATTTGCCTCGAGCGTTCGGATTCTTACAAAGTGGTGGAAGCGAAACCTACGACGGGAACACACAGAAGGTGACTACGAGTGAAGGTGAGTTCGAGTTGGACGGTGCGTTCCCGCATTTGGTAAATTACTTTCGAACCAAGGCAGGCTCTGGCGATGACAAGCTGGAAAACACCGTCGACGATGAAGGCATCGCGGGGCTCTACCGCGTGCTCGATTATGTGAGCGTTCCAAGTCCCTTTGTGGGAACCGAAACCTGGCTAAACCCGGCCAGCTTCGGTGCTGAAGTCACGAATCCGCAAGATCCCCGGTATCTACGGCAGCCGCCGTTTAACCGTATTTCGACCTATCGCGAACCGGGGCGAGTGAACCTCAACACCGTCTTTGAAGAGAAAGTCTGGGATGGAGTCTTGAGTGGCGTCGACCGAGATGGTGATGGTCGGATCGGTAGCGACGAAAAACATCCGGGCCCGACCTTCAGTACGTTAGCGGATAGTCGAGAAGGCGCTGGTCAATCATTCGGTTTCAATCCCACGTCCATTTCTAATCCGTTCCGATCAACCAGCGCGGCCGACTTGGTGCCTCTCAGTATATTGTTACCTCGCGACGAAGAGTTGCAGTTTAAGGAATTCAACAGCTCGCTGTTGCGAAGTGTGATCTTCCGAAGAAGGTTGGACGACCCGTTGTTTGTGTCCAACTTTAGTGGTCCAGAGCACAAGTTTCGCGACGCTGACCGCAATGCGTATTTCCGCTATCAGCCATTGGTGCGCTTGGCGAATCTCAGCACCACACGTTCCAATGTCTATGCCGTGTGGGTGACAATTGGGTTTTTTGAAGTGGAAGAAATAACAGAAACGAATCACTCTGCGATCCTTGCGCGGTTTGGAACTGGTGCTGGTACGCTTGCCGACGCTCAGACAGACCCGTTGTTCGCAAAGGTGTATCCCGATGGCTACATGCTCGCCAAAGAGTCGGGCAGCGAGACGGGTGACATTCGTCGGTTGCGGGAGTTTACGATCATTGACCGGTCGATCCCGGTGGCGTTTGAGCCGGGCGCGCATCACAACACCGAGCGTGCCATCCGGCTGCGGCGGCGGATCGAATGAGGTGAAGGGAACGCGGATCAGCACGAATCGGGCCGATTCACAGCGAAGGGCCAGAACTGAATCAGCGAGAATCGGCAAGATCGGCATTCATTCGCGGCTTCCTTGGAAGTCTGAGAGTGAAAAAATCGTTGCAAAACTGGGCGTTTGCAACGAGAATAGAGGTTTCGGAGGAGGCCGTTTGGTGGCATCGGCGAAGGGGCGTTGAGTGCCGAATTAGGAACGAAAAGAGGTGAATTGATGCGATGTAAATCTAAATTTGTGAACGGGCCAGTTTTTCGAATGGGCCCAATCGATAGCCCACTCTTGGTTGTGCTGACTCTAACTTTGTGTGGGCTTTTTCCAGCTAAAGCCAGAGCTGACTTTGCCGGAGTGGGAGATATTACTGGCGATAACATTCCGTTTCAGATTGCGCCTGATTTCATTCTAATTAACCCTGCAGGTAGTCCCAATCCTGTCGCAGACTCCACAGGCGATATGATTATTGGTGATACAGCCATAGGCGGAATGATCGCAGATAGTGCGCTTCCCCTTGTCGGCTCATTATTTGCATTGAGGTCTGATACTGCGATCATCGGGAACGCATCCGGCAGCATTGGCGCTGTTAATATAGATGACTTTTTCTTTGACTTTGGCGACCCGACCAGGAACGGTCTTTGGAGGATCGCCGGCGATTTAGTTGTGGGACATGCGGGACAAGGCTTTCTAGATTTTTTGAACGCTGGAAGTACAGGGGTCGGTGGTTCGGCAGGAATCGGAGGGACTACGTATATCGGTGGAGGGTTTGGCGGAGGGGTTAGTGCATCTCCCCCCGGATTATCTCTCGACTCCCCTTCGCTAGGCCAGGGGATCGTCAGAATCAACGGACTTGGATCCAATTTGACTACCGAATTACTATTTGTCGGTGATGCTGGAGTTGGCTTCGTTGAAGCTTCAGGTCGATCGTCGCTTAATACGCATCTGGCGGCATCGATCGGCGTTGGCGGCATATTGGTAACAACGGGTGATGGCACAGTGAGCCTCACTGATCTAGGGACACGCTGGACGGCATCGGAGCCAGTAACTGTTGGCGGTCTCGCTGGTCGCTCCCATGGTAAAGTCGAGATTGCCAATCAGGCAGTGTTTCAGTTAGAAGAGCCTACTATTGCGACGTCGTCCACGAGTTCCCTGTTTATCAATCGTCAAGGGACCGTTGATCTGACTGGAGGAACGTTGCGAGATTTATCTGGCACAGATGTCTCGAATTCCGGCCTGGTCCGGGGCAACGGTTTTATTGATGCCAGCATGACGATCAATCCCACCGGCGAGCTGCGAAATTTTGGCGAGGCAGGCACTTATCCACCGGAGGAGGCTTTGCTGGTCTCTGGCGCGGTGACCAACGACGGCCTAATCGAATCGCTGGGCGGCGAGATGGAGTTTGAGTCGCTTGTGTTGAACAATGCGTCGGGCGATATCTTGGGCCGCGATGCGATCATGCGGTTCAATGGCGGACTGCTCAACAACGGTGATATCGGTTTTGGCGGGGCGACGACGATTTACGGGAACATCGTTGGCTCCGGAAATTTTCTGGTGTTGGCTGATAGTACGACGGTGATTGTAGGATCGCTGAGTCTGGCCACGTCGAGTGTTATTACGCTAACGGTCGGCGACGCATTGGGTACGCTGGATGTGCTGGGCACCGCCGATCTTGGTGGCTCGCTCTTGCAGCTCGATTATTCCTCCGGGGCCGCGGCGCAGGCGGGCGATTCGTACGACGTGCTCTCTGCAAGCGGAGGTTTCGGCGGCAGTATGTTTTCGAATGCGACGGCGGTCGCTGGGGGAAGGATCTGGGATATTGCCGTCGGTTTGAGCAACGTGATTGTGACCGCCCAGGGGCTGGTAGGCGCACCGATTGGTGCAGATTTTAATGGCGATGGAATCGTCGACATCCAGGATCTTCTCATTTGGGAAGCTAACTTCGGTGCATCGCCGGCGACTGGGGCTGATGGCGACGCCAATGGAGACGGGATTGTCAACGGGGCCGATTTCCTGATCTACCAGTTGCAGTTGGGCATGGCGGGGATGCCCGTTCCGCTGACCGGTTCCGTTGCGGTGCCCGAGCCTGGGTCGCTGTGGCTGGCTCTGTCGGCGGCTGCGATTTGGTGGCGGCGACGTCGCTGATCGGCCTCTGGTCGAATCGGGCTGCCGTCGACGCCCGTCGCGGTTTCGAGTAAACAGGACGGCGGCGGCCTGATTGCTTACGCTGCCTTTGTATCCGTACGAATCTACGAATCTATAGAGCGGGGCCTCGGAGAACTTTTTGTGAGCGGGAACCAGCATGGCTTGGCTACCAAGTCTAAGAAAGGGACCTTGGGCTGGGGCGAGATCGTGGCGATCGTGCTGGTGGCCGGGGTGGCGGTTATGATTTTGAGGTCCGGGAAGGGCGGCGAACAGCTTCCGGTAGCGGTCGGTACGCCGTTGCCGGAGATGTGGGTCGCAGGTTGGCTCAACAGTAATTCCTCCTCCGTCGATTCCTCCGTCAATTCCTCCCTCGCCGACTCCTCGGAAACCAGCGGAGGAGTTTCGGATGCTCGGTCGCTGGAGGGTCGCGTGGTGGTGGTCGATTTTTGGGCGACCTGGTGTCCGCCCTGTCGCAGGGCGTTGCCCGAGCTAGCGCGTCTTCACCAGAAGTACCAACCGCTGGGTGTGCAGTTTCTTGGTCTGACGCCCGAGACCGACCCGGCCGTGGTCGGGCAGTTTGTCGCTAGTGTATCGGGATTCGATTGGCCGGTTGGCTATGGGGCGACGCCGACGCTCGATCGGTTGAACATCTCCGGGTTGCCGACCGTGGTAGTCTTTGGCAGCGATAGCAAGGCGGTTTGGTCGGGGCATGGTACCGGTCCGCTGGCCGGGGCGTTGGATCGGGCGTTGGCAGCCGTGCCAAGTGAGGCGCAATAGCCGGTTGGCGTTCGGCCAGCGCCAAGGAAATGCAGGCGCCAGGGAAACTTCGCACGCTACAATTGCTCGTGGATGTAGCTGACGCTTGGCTTGCCGCTGCCGGGGGCGGGCACGCCGAGCAGGTAGTCGGAGGCGTAGCGGAGCCGTTCGCGGGGTCGCTCGGGCACGCGAAAACTGTCGCCCTTCTGCAGAATCGTGCGGGCCAGTGGCATTTCGCCGAAGGCGCGCTTCCCTGCCGACTCGCAGGGGAACCAATGCTGCTCGCCAGCGGCGTCTTCCAAGCAGAACTCAGCGTAGTTGTGATTGTGCACCCAGACGATCCGCGCCGGCACCTTGCTGGCCCGACACAGCGCTACGAACAAGGCGCTGATGTTCTGACAATCGCCCTGTTTATCGCGCAACGTGTTGACGGCCGACTTGTCGGGACCCTCGAGGTACTCGATCGCGCCTTGCACGTAATCGTAAATCGCTTCGACCCGCTGCCAGTCGGTTACTTCGGGCTCGCCGGTCGATTCGTCGGGCTGCTCCAACTTGGCGAGAATTACTCGGGCTAGCTTTTTGATCTTGGAGTGTTTTGTTTCAATTAGCGGGCTGGTGCCGAGGAACCGTTTGAGCTGGAAATCGGGCTTGGCCGGGATAGTCAGCGAGGCCGTTTCATCCGGCGGCAGTATCGTGCGGGTACGCACTTCAAAGGTCAGCAGCGCTCGCGCTTCTTCGCCGGCAGGCAGATAGGGGATCGAAACGATCAACTGGCGGGCTCCGCCCTCGGCCACGTTGTCTACCAGGCGGTAGTCGAGCTGGGCGACATGCGAAGTGACGTCTTCCTGAAGAAGCTCCACGCTTTGCTCGCCGCACTCAAACGGAACGGCCACCATGGCCATGATCTGCCCGCAGGTGCCTCGCTTGGCACGAACGGTCACGCCGACCCGATACTCGCTGATCTGGACCGGCCCGTAGCGGACCACCGCGTCCGAGGACTCAGCCTGTTTGATCTGCGCCAGCCCGATCGGCTGCATTGCCGTGACAAGCACGAGAGGCAGCAACCAGAGCGGCGTCTTGGTTAGGCCGGTTAAAGAGCGATTCATGGAAAGGGCCCTGCGGGTCTGTCTTCCATTGTACACACAGAGCGCCCGGCAGCCTTCCATTCCGCATGGAGATTTCGCCATGTGAGAAAGGCGACACGGCAAAAAAAACCGCCCGACCGTGTTCAGGATGGCACGGCCGAGCGGTATTACTGGGGAGTTCTTCTGTCACACGACGACCGACAGCGCTTCGACTCCGGTAGGCCCAGTGGCTGGGAGTTACTCTGTGGAGTTGCCTGACCGGGTTGGTCGAGCGCTTAGTCGATCGTTGAGAGTTTCAAGTCAGATGCTGAATTCAGTTTTCACCAGTCGGTCTGGGGTCTGAGGTGGTGGGAGGTGTGACGTTATTGGAAACCCCTGTGTCAGCGCCGTCGGCTCCGTATGTAACGTAGCCGGGGTCATAATTAGTTGTCGCTGAACAGTTGGGACAGCCGGGGTCGACATATCCGCCTTCAACGAATCCTCCTCCGCCATAACCGCCATGGTAGCCGCCGCAGGCTTCGCACGGAGCGCAACCGGTTCCGCAGGGCGGACAGCCAGTTTCACACGGCGGACAGCACGGGACTGCCGTCGGGCAGCAGTTCGGGTTGACGTATTGCACTGCAGGAGCAACCTGTACCGCAGGAGCAACCGGCACCATCCTAGGAGCGGCGATTGCCAGTGGGGCACCGAGGACGGCGGGGGCTACCACTCTTGTTCCTCTGCAAGGCGAACCTCGGCGGAACCAGTTACGGCAGCGAGCACAACCGCCCAGACTGGGCAACGTTACTGCAAGCAAAGTCAGGAGAACTAACAACTTCCTCATGATCGGTACTCCACTCGGAGTGCACCCACGCTGGGGTGAAAGGGGGGAGGGATATCATGTCCCGCGAGAGTCGGTTCACGGGACGGAGGGCATGCAACTCTACAACATGCTGGATGATGTGCAAATTCAACGTGTGTTTTTTTTGCAACATCGATCCCACACGGGCGTTGATCATGTGCTACGTTTTCTAACTGCCCCTGTGCGCGCAGTCTGTAATTAAGCTGCCGCAAGCCGAATAATAGGGAAATTTAACGGGATGAATGGCCCTTTTGCCGCTGCAGTAGCGGCATAACCGGGCCACCCGGGCTGTTTCAACCCATGGACGATCTGACCTTGCGCTGTTTCCTGCCGAAAACTTCTCGCAGGCCGATTGTAGCGGTGATGGCGATCGTGCTATTCACCGCGAATTGGGCCGCCGCCGATGCGACCGATCCAATCGAGTCGCCTCGGTTGTTTGCTGCGCCTTCACCTCCCCAGGTTGCTACTCAGACAGCGGATGAAGTGCTGCTGATCAGCACGCGTCCACTGGGAACAAGCTGTGATGCGCAGCAAATGGTCCAAAAGCTTTACTGCGAGCGCTTCATCCGCAACCCTGGTGGCAAAAGCAGCTGGAAATCGGTTGCCTGGCAAGAGCTTGTTTCCGAGGCACAGGACCGCCGGCCGACGGTCGTCTATGTCCACGGCAATCGGATCGATCGGGGCGAAGACCGTTCGCGGGGTTTGAAGATCTATAGGTCGCTCTCAGGAGTGTTGAGGCAAGAGGGACCGATACGCTATGTCATCTGGTCCTGGCCTGCTACGCAGATTCCCGGACCGGTGAAGGACTATTACGTCAAGGCGGGCCGTACCCGGCAGATCTCCTGGCAACTGGCCTGGTTCTTGCGTCAGACCCCGGAGCAAACTCCCGTTTCAGTGATCGGCTACAGCATGGGCGCCCGAGTCGTCAGCGGAGCGATGCACCTTTTGGGCGGCGGCCGGCTGGGCGGATTAAAAATCGAGCCCGACGAGAGACCCCATCGTCCGCAGATCCGAGTGGCTCTGGTCGCGGCAGCCGTGGACGCCGACTGGATTCAGCCGGGCGGATATCATGGCCGGGCCCTCTCCGCGATTGAAAAGCTCTATGTGGTGACCAACCGGCGCGATCCGGCCATGCGATACTTTTATTTGAGCCACGACCGGGGCCGGATTCGAGCGCTCGGTTGGGCGGGAGTCGACCAACCGGGGTCGCTGGGATCAGCGGCCAAGCGGGTGCGGCTCTTGGATCTGACCAAGGTGATCGGCCGCAACCACGGACTCACCGATTATCTGGCCGCTGGCCCCCATCTGTCGCGTATTTGGCGGCAATTGATTCCGCACGACACTCGTCTGGCTGAAAACGACGCCACGCACCGTAGCGAGCCCAAGCGGGAAGAACGCCGTCAGTAGATCGGCTGGTCGAAGGGCTGTGGCACGGTGCAATTGGGGCTTGCGCTTCCATTTCTTTCCTGACAAACAGGCCTGCAGCCACAGTTTGCGATCGTATCAGCTTTCCCGGCTGGCTAAACTAGTAGTGGTCGCACGATCTGCAGGTCTGATTTGCCTTCGACGGGTGAATCGGCCCCAGCGGTAATGATCGTTGCAATGCACAGCGAGGCTGTTCCGCACGGTTTGCGACCACCTCAAGTATCTGGGAGACAAATGTCGAAGGTCTAACGGCAGTGCCGCGCTAGCGGTTCGTTTTGCTGGCAAGCCGCCTGCTATCATGCCAGCAGAGCTGTCCGGTTAGTCCTTCCTCAGAGAATCTCCACCTGATGCTTACCCAATGGACGTCCAACCTTACCAGCCTCACACGCGCACCAAGCGTCATCATGCCCAGCTCGCAGCGGTTCATGCAGTTTCGCTATCCGCTCCCCTACGGTGCGATTCTGCAAGAAGAGGGAGTGCAATTCTCGGTCTATAGCCACTCGGCCACCGCGATGCGAGTGCTGCTCTATCGCCGTGTGGGCGATCGCGAGCCCTACCGAATTGCTGAATTCAACCCCTCGACCGACCGTTGGGGTGACATCTGGAGCTTGTTCGTGCCAGGGCTCAAGGCGGGCCAGCTCTACCATTTCCAAGCCGACGGACCCCACGCACCGCAGGAGGGACACCGATTCGACCCGCGTGCCCGGCTGATCGATCCTTACGCCCGAGCACTGGCAGGTAGATTTCAACCCGCCGACGACGGGATTGTCCGTCCGCCCAAGTGTGTCGTGGTCAGCGACGATTTCGACTGGCAGGGCGATCGGCATCTGAAACGCCCGCTCTCGGAATCCGTCATCTACGAAATGCACGTCCGTGGTTTCACGCGCAGCGGCACGACCAAAACAAAGCATCCAGGCAGCTACCTGGGAGTGATCGAAAAAATTCCCTATCTGAAGTCGCTGGGAGTGACCGCTGTAGAGCTGATGCCGGTCCACGAGTTTCCGAT
>Ga0315336_1004014_pt1 | contig 18328 bp, 28 predicted proteins | sample ASW5metaG_FD_204512 | JGI IMG/M metagenome (GOLD analysis project Ga0315336, IMG submission 204512) | Ammonia-oxidizing marine archaeal communities from Monterey Bay, California, United States - ASW #5 | ecosystem: Environmental > Aquatic > Marine > Intertidal zone | place: USA: California... | reverse complement strand
GACAAGATAGAAGAAGAAACCGTTTCTGCTGAAGAAGCCTGTGAATGTACAAGAAGCAAATTGCAATCATGGATTGATTTTGTAGTAGATCTATTCCAAAAAAAAAGGAACCCTCCTGCTACGAAGAAATGAATCAAGAAGAAAGAGTCAATGCAATGACAACTGACACAGCAAAGAAAATTATAACTTCCATTTGCCCCACCTGTGGTTGTTCATTAATTCGACTAGGAATTGGTTCAGATCGATGGACAACTACCACCTACGAAGGAAAAGAATATTTCTTTTGTTGTCAGGGCTGCACTGACCTTTTTAACGAAGAACCTCCAAAATACCTTGAAGAAACAAAAGATTTGGTGGTGTGCCCAACCTGCTTAGCAGAAAAACCCTTACAGTGGGCGGTTCGTATGGAAATTGCCGGTTGGGAAGTATTTTTTTGTAGATGCCCCTATTGCCCCGAAGTGTTCGCAAAAGACCCGGATCAACACGTTAAACGTTTACAAGGTGAGATTCCCTATGATGGCGTATTTGGTCAAGCCGGGTGTTGTTCGTCAGATTAGTAAGGTTTTAATATATAAAATTTCTGTCAGGCTGTAGATGAGATATAAAAACGTTACGTGATTCCAGAATTTCGGGGGTCGCAGTATTAGAAAACTGAAAAAGGGACCTTAGCTATCAGATTTAAAAAACATCTTTTTAAAACCCCCAAAAACCATAGGGCACAGAGACACAAGACGCAGACATGGCCCATAACCACCCTCCTCTGTAAACAACCTTACCTACTAGACCAAACAATAAACCTAAAATGGTAAGAAACTGGAAACCGAAGAAATAAAAACCAAACCACTCACATCATTTTTCTCCCAGACAACCCATACATATACCAATAACGCCATACCCATGAGACTCCTACTTGGGGATGGGGGTATAATGCATGGACATACTTCAACGGGAGGGAGTTATGAAGAAATCATTATTAGGTTTAATGCTTGGAATTGCTTTTTTGTTCGGGAATGTTCAGGAAGCGTCTGCTATAAAAGGAATGCAGCTTAAAGAAATATGTGACTGGAAAAACAACCCACGGAGAATATCTAGATTACCCTGCCTTCTATTTATACAAGGCGTTGTGTATGGTTTCGATATGGGCACGCTGACTGAAAGCGACAATGACCGCAATGCTACCAAGAAGACTATGTGTATCCCGAAGGATAAAAATCAATGGACGACTATTGTTAAAAAATATTTAGAAGACCATCCAGAAAAACTTCATGAGCAAGGAGTAAGTCTTATTATATCATCACTAGCAACTGCTTTTCCATCTTGTTATATAGGGCCAGATTACATAAAGGAGTTAGATTTTAAAAGTCTCGATGCTCCCACAGACGACGATGGATATTGAAGAAGGTCAATAAACCCTATAGAATAAGGCGGGAAGGTAGTTTTGTTAGTGGGTTTAAATAAAGAGGGGCGAGAGCAATGGCTATTACGCGTGTATGGATTGAAAAAGGCTGCGTTTCATGTGGCTTGTCAGAAAGCACCTGCCCAGAGGTTTTTAAAGTTAAGGCTGAAGGATCAACAGTAGTGATAAAAGGTGTAGACTATTCAGGCTTGGAGGAAAAAATCAAGATGGCCGCCGATCTGTGTCCCGTTGCAGTAATTAAATATGATGAAGATGATGATGTATTGGCTGAGATGTTTGCATATGATGATGGTGCCAGTAACGAAGCAACTTAAATTTACTCTGAAAATCGCATTAAGCTCGATGGAGTAAATAATTTTTATAAGTAGGAGTAAACCAATGAGAAACTTATCACTTATTTTATTTATATTAATCTTTACTTTTTTATCTGTACCCGCTTTTGCTGGTAAAGGGGCTTTAAAACTTCCTGAAGGTTCTGATGCTAGTGCTATTAAGCATAATAAAAAAGGGATTTTTAATTACAAGCAGGGTTACTATGAAGATGCGTTGAAACACTTTCGATTGGCTTCCGAGGTTGATTCTAGTGTGGGCGAGTCACATTATAATGAGGCTCTCTGTCTGGATAAATTGGGAAAACACGGAGAGGCAACAAATCATTTCTACGCTGCGAGGAAATATGCTAAAGGAAACCCCGCCATTCTTAAATCCCAGATTCTCCTTCGTCATGCTCCCATGAAAAGAGAAGGTTCATAAAGAAAGAAGGTGGGTAATGATTTATTATTTCTTCGGTTTCCACTTTCTGGCTAGTTCTTGTGCCTCGGCCACTTGGATAGGAGTCATTTCCTCTTCTAGCCTTTGTTTGTATTTTTGCGAATTTTCATCACCATTGGTTGCCGCGATACTAAACCATTTGTAAGCTTGAATATTATCCTTCTCAACACCCTCGCCCGAAGCATAATGCCCCCAAGATTGACCGCTACAGATTCATCCCCCTGCTCTGTTGCTCTGAGATACCATTTCACAGCTTCATGATCATTCTGTTCAATCCCATGGCCATTAATTTGTACTTTGTTTGGAAGTCAGTTATGCACAGATGTGTGCTTAGAGAAACGACTACAGATTAGTGGAGTCATAGTTTACTTGCTTTGACCTTTTCGGCGTGAGCTTTGGCTCTTTTCCGCATGGCATCCAATTCTTCCGGAGTAAATTCGCCTGCTCTGGATGTTGGTCCAGATACTCCCCCGCCACTAGGTTTTGGCGAAGCAGGTTTTGCTGTAGCAGGCTTGGCAGTTACAGGAGTCTCAGCGGTTGTCTCCGGAGAGCCAGCAGCTTCATCTTGAGTGACCGGTGTTTCTGACGAATCCTCAGAGCCGGCAGCTTCAGCAGTTGGGCCTCCTTCATCATTTTCAACGGGTTCAGGAGTAATTTCAGGAGCAGCCTGCTCTTCAGCCTTTTTCTCAGCTTCCAGTCTTTTTTGTTCTTCTTCAATCTTTTCCCTCTTACGTTCTTGAATTTCCATGGCACGAAAAAATGACGTCTCATTATTTGTCTGTCTTGCTATACGAACATTTACATTAAAATGAAAATCTCTACTTCTTCCCTTCTCACCCATTTCTTTTCGTTCCTTTTCTACAATTTATTAAAGAGTACTAGATATCGGTGCTTTTTTAAATAATAATGTTTGAAAAAGGAAAAGGAGTTCCACAAGACTATCTGTTATCACATATGTGGTTCAATCTTTCTGGTTCTCAAGGAGATAAAAGTGGAATAAGAAAAAGAAAATCATTAGAAAAGAAAATGACTCCAGAACAAATAGAAAAAGCACAAGAGATGGCAAGAAACTGGAAACCAAAGAAATGAAAACCAAATCATTCACATTCTTACTCGTACTCACTTTTCTAATTAGCGGTTCCACTACCGTCAGTGCTAAACCAAAGTTTGGTAACTATGAGGGAGCTATCTACGTTAGGAATTACGACGGTGACACGATAACCTTTAACCTTCCCAATCTTCATCCCATTATTGGCAAAAAAATACGGGTCCGACTAAATGGAATTGATACTCCTGAAATCAAAGGTAAGTGTGACAAAGAAAAATATGATGCAGCGCAAGCCAGAGAAATGGTCGGAGATATTCTTAAAGATGCAGAAAAGATAACTTTAAAGAATATGCAGAGAGGTAATTATTTTAGAATAGCTTCCGATGTGATTGTCGATGGCGAGAGCTTAGGGGATATACTGATTGAGGCAGGTATGGCTGTTAGATACGACGGTGGCAAGAAAACTCATAAATGGTGTGATCCAATTAATGAATAAACAACAAAAACAAGAGATGGGACAAGGTTTGGTTAATTTTATGTTGGATGACTTATCATTAGATGAAATAGCAGAAACATTTGAGATGAAAGTTGATACTAAATTCTACTCTTACGAAGAAGATAAGGAAAGTCTTGTTAAAGATTGGAAGATAAAGTTTCCAAAGTGGGATATATGGATTAGACGGGCATATAAAGAAATATGGAGTGGAGACATAAACTATGAGGAGATAAGATTTAGTGGTGATGGTGAGGACTTCAACGAATGGTTAAAGATAAAATGGTATGAAGCATATAGAGACATTGATTGGGACGAATAAAAGTATGAAAACCAAGCCACTCACATTCTTACTCGCACTCACCTTTCTGTTAACACTTTTTAATAATTGTTACGCAGGTGAAATTACTGGCTCAAGCAAAATAGTTCGTCTGTCATTGGAGAAGTATGCCCTTCCAATCATACAATCATTCAATGTTTCTAAATTGAAAAGAATTGGGTTTGATAGAGCAGACAAAGCAACTGCTAATTTACCTCCTATAGAGGGAACGAAAAATATAAATGGGTATTCTTACTTGAACTACAAACATCAAGAAGTCTCTCCCTTTCTTCGTCACTTAGAAACCTTGTTCTACCTTGAGCTTCTTTGGATTTACTTATCTGTCTCAAAGGGTTAACTGCCATCCATTGCCATTCTCTAACTGCTACCGTAAAGGCATGACTAAGGAGTGCTAGATAACGATTAACTGTGGCAGATGTTCTACTTCTTCCAGTTCTTTCACTTTGATCCTTGGTTAACTTATCTTTAAGGCCAGCAACTAGTGAGGGAGTCAGGTCTTTCAACTTATATTCCCCCAGTTGATCTTTCCACCAAATGAGTTGACCTGATTGACCCTTCGCCCTTTTCTCCGACAGGACCTCAGACTTATATCTATCCAATAGGTCATTGAGGGTGAACTTTTCTGACTCTATTAGTCTGTCTGGGAAGTACTTACTCTGTTTAATTTTAGTCTCGATCTCTTGGCTCCAAGATACTGCATCGGCTCTCTTAAGGAAGGTTGCTGTCTTTGTCTTGTGGTTTTTGAGTCTGACTAAAGCTCTATAACTTATTTTTCCATTGGGTGAGACTCTACGTTGAACGGAAGGCATGAAAGTTTCTCCTTTGGTGTACCATGGCTGTACCACGGAGCCCGGAGAAACACTTTTGGTACCGGAGAAATTATGGAGGTTCAGGGAAAGGATGCTAAAATCAAAGGGTATATTCTATTGATATTTGGCGCGCCTGGCAGGATTCGAACCTGCGACCTACGGATTAGAAGTCCGTTGCTCTATCCAACTGAGCTACAGGCGCTCTTTTTTAATTTTTTAAATGGTGGTATGAAGCTCCTGCGCCCTGAGGAATTCGTATATTATCAACCATATCCTGAATTTCATTCGGCGGAGGAGCAGTAATCCTGCTAATTAAGCCTGAAACAATAAAATTGAATAACATTCCTAGAGTTCCAATTCCTTCGGGTGAAATTCCAAACCACCAGTTTGCAGGAGAATTTGCGGAAGGATTGATAAATTTAAAATATATAATGTAACCAGCGGTAAAGGTTAACCCCGTTATCATCCCCGCGATAGCACCTTCCCTGTTCATTCGCTTTGAAAAAATTCCCATCAAGATGACCGGGAAAAAAGATGACGCTGCTAATCCAAACGCAAAAGCAACTACCTGGGCAACAAATCCAGGAGGGTGCATTCCAAAATATCCGGCAACCATTATGGCAAGGGCCGCTGATACTCGAGCAAAAAATAGTTCTTGTGTATCAGTAATACCTTTCAAAAATATTTTTTTCAAAAGGTCATGAGAAATCGATGTAGAAATTACAAGCAACAATCCTGCCGCCGTAGAAAGAGCTGCGGCAAGACCTCCTGCGGCAACTAAAGCAATAACCCATCCTGGCAAACCAGCAATTTCCGGATTAGCCAAAACCATGATGTCACGGTCAATATAGAGCTCATTCCTATTCGTTGTGATTGAATTTGAAATCTTTCTTTCATCCTCAAAACCCCGAGTCTCTAAAAACTGAGGTTTTCCATGGAATGCCTTTCCTGATGAGTATTGAATTTTACCGTCTTTATTTTTGTCAACCCAAGCGATCAGATTCGTATTTTCCCAGTTCTTAAACCATGTGGGAGTGGTTTTATATTGTGCATTTTCTACAGTACTAATAAGGTTTACCCTGGCGAAAGATGCTACAGCCGGAGCTGTTGTATACAATAATGCAATAAAAACCAGCGCATAACCCGCCGAAAGACGAGCATCGCGAACTTTGGGGACTGTGAAAAATCTTACAATCACATGAGGTAGACCAGCAGTACCTATCATAAGAGCAGCCGTGATAAAAAAAACATCTACTGTGGATTTATTGCCTTCCGTATAGGCGGAAAACCCAAGTTCGATGGATAATGAATCTAGCTTATCTAAAAGATAGATATTCGAACCGTCCGCCAGAGTACTGCCAAATCCCAATTGTGGAATTGGATTTCCCGTCATTAACATGGATATGAAAATAGCAGGAACCAGAAATGCAAAAATCAGAACGCAATATTGGGCGACCTGGGTATAAGTGATGCCCTTCATACCTCCTAGAACAGCATAAAAAAATACAATACCCATACCAATTAATACGCCTGTGGTAATTTCAACTTCCAGAAAACGGGAAAATACAATCCCCACACCTCGCATTTGACCTGCCACATATGTAAACGAAACAAATAGAACACACACAACAGCTACCACCCTTGCAGTGTCTGAATAATATCGATCACCAACAAAATCGGGGACAGTATATTTGCCAAACTTACGAAGATATGGTGCCAACAGTAATGCCAGAAGGACATAGCCCCCTGTCCAACCCATTAGATAAACTGCTCCATCACGTCCAACAAAAGATATGATACCTGCCATTGATATAAATGAAGCGGCAGACATCCAATCGGCTGCCGTAGCCATCCCATTGGCAAGGGGGGGGACTCCTCCTCCAGCAACATAAAAGTCGTCAGTATTCCCAGCGCGCGACCAAATAGCAATTCCAATATAAAGAAAAAAGGTGGCTCCAACGAAAATGAAAGTTAGTGTTTGGACATCCATAATAATTTATTTTTTAGACTCTTTATCTCAATAGTAATTGTTATCTTTTTTAAAATGATCCTGATCTTCATCTACGCCGTACTTATGGTCAAGTTTGTTCATCTTGGATACGTAGACAAAAATAAGAATGACGAAACAAAAAATTGACCCCTGTTGTGCCATCCAAAAACCAAATTTGAACCCAAAAAAACGGATTTCATCCAGAACATCGACAAATAAAATCGCCATGCCAAATGAAACTATGAACCATATTGCTAAAAGTGAAAGGACAACACGAATATTTTCCCTCCAGTACGCTTTTGCTTTAGGGCTGTGAGAATCGCTCATTACATTTTATTAAAAAATATTTTTAAGTATGCGATTAAAGCCTATGAAAAAAACCGAACCTTTGACAGCATGCAAATTATTAGCTATCGCCTCAATTTTCTATTAAAAACCGAACTTGAAACCCACTCTTTATTTAGGTTTTTTTAACCAGCAAAAATTAGTACAATCAAATCTAAAATTAAATCAATAGTCTTGGTTGATATTCAAGGAATCAGAATAATATATGGCATTAAATCCATGCAAGGAATGCGGAAAACAAATTAGCGATAAAGCAAAATATTGCCCTCAATGTGGTGTTCCTCTAAAGCTTGAATTAGGATGTGGCACCACACTTCTGATTTTACTATTTGGAGTAGTCTTGCTTTATTCAAGTTGTAAAGAAATGATTACTAACCAATATAATATATTTTGGGAAGAGCGTTTTATAAAATAGAAAGACTGTTTAAATCTAATTGAAACAAGAAACATATGCAAAGTAAATCGCCCCCATATCACTCCTTTGTTTTGAACATTTCGGTTATTTCTTAGCTCTATAACTTGCTAGAAACTCTTCAAACAACTAAGTAACTCGTATTTTAAATGATCGTAGGAGGCATAAGTATTCAAATATAGATTCTAATCCTTATTCTTTCTCTTATCTTTCAACCTGTCTATAAAGGAAAAAAGAACCCAGAAGACAAAAAACCCAAACGCCATAAAAACAACCCAATGGACAATATCCATAATCAGAAGCCCACTTTCTTAATTATTTTTACCCGTAAAACGGTAAAAAACACTCAATCTGGAATTCAGGAATTTCTAATCCTTTCTTCCATAACTTGCACATTTTTCCTTCATTAGAAAAGCCTTTAATTCTATCTTCTAAACAACTTTTTCTTTAAATTCACGGATGACATTTCTTCTACCGCAAAAGCTAAAATGGCAATACAGCCGACCCAAAATAACAAATTTTTTCGTTAAAATAGGTTTAGAATATCGCTTAGTTGTCGATGAGTTTTATATAACGTTTCATAGCCTTGGTTGTCTTGGGGACGCTAGAAGGAGGTATTCTTATGAGAATCCCTGATTATAGAAATGTCCACGGGGTCAAAAATCCAAATTATTGGACACCAAAAACGAGTAGGATCGACAAAACCCATCAAGATGAATTTGAAAAAGAATTAGAAGAGTCTATAAATAAAAAAAAATCTGAGCCCAACAAGAAACAGAGAAAAACTCTAGCCCAAGATGAAAAACTAGATGAGATGCAATCAGAAGTTGACAAACTGTTTGCCGAATACGAACAAAAGTTTAATGATGAAACTAATGTGGATTTAGATGATGAAATACCGAAGAATGATAACCGATTCTCCAGTTGGGGTTGATCTAAACTATCAATGCACTACTAGACGAAAATATATAATTTAAGTTTTCTTGGAACCGAAAATACTTATGGCTAAATTCGTTCTATCGTAAAAATAAGTTTTAAAACATATAATTTTAATTGTCTATTAGCAAACCAAGAATAATTAATTCCTCTTTCCTACCTCATTAGCACAGCTCTTTTTTCCAAAATATATACGACCTCTGCATAACCAATAGCTTAATTTAGAAATGTGCTTTGGTTCTGTCCCCCAAGTTCGATTCCTTTCTAGTCAACGTAATAAGCAATCGCCAAAATCCAACCAAGTGCAAAAAATAATTTAATTATCAGCCGTATTTTCATAACAGAAAACCCCAAAAACCTATGATCGCCACGTCACCGTTCTTTTGAACAGATTCCATTTCATAGGCTATTGAGGCTATCGTTTCTTAGTTTTTTATGGGAAAATTCATTCGTTACCAACCGTGTTTGGTATGTTGGCTTCGCTATTTCTTTCCTTTCTCATCATTGGCTCTGACATTTTTGTATCTGAACCCTCAACATTCTTACCGTTTGATCCAAGGGGATAATCACGGGAATAGTAAAGTGGTGTTGCTGCTATAATAGTTATAATACTAGCAATGATCAGTGCAATCAAAGAATCCCTGTCCATAATTGGTGCTCCTTTAACTTGATTTAAATTAAAGATCGCGAAATAAAATTCTAAACAATATAGTTAACCCCATAACCACCTCCTAAAGCGCTAAGCAATAGAAGTATTCTATTACAAATAGAGGTTGATTCCCCACATCCCTCCTTCATTCTCTTAAAAGTCGTTTCCTTTATAACAAGATAAACCGTCTTATTTAGCCCCGAGAAAACCTATCAGGTATTTTAAATATTTGTTTTTTCAGGCCTGAACCTTAAGGCCTTATCATAGAAATATTCACCATTTTTAAAGTCTAAGCGCGCGACTTCGCCCCTTATCATTGCGGTATCGAGAGTTTTGATCCGGTATTGCTAATTCAAGACAGACCTTTTATTGGATCTCATACTTTGTCTCTAAGCGAAAACCACCAAGGGATATATCTCTAACATTGATTAAGGCAAAGGTAGACTTTTTCCTTTTTAATTAACTCATAAATTCCCGTGTAGTTCTTTACTATGCTTGCTAGTTTCTTTATACCGATTCTTATAAACTTTCTTTTTCTTTATAATTTCCCATTTACCTTCATTTTTTCGATACTATCAATCAGCCTCTGTCTCTCCTGTTCATCTTTATCTAACAATAAATATTTTACCATTTTATATATTTGCTTTTTACTACAACCTATAAGATAGATAATTTTTCTAAATAGCTGCTGGAAAGTTTTAAATTTTTTATCCTTAGTAGTATGTTCTTTAAGAAGTGCGTCTGTTTCTATGCCTAGCTGAGAACTTATGTTGATTTCTGCACCAAATGTATTTAAATACTCAATGTATTGGGGATTATTCATAGACTTCCTTGTGGTGAGGTAGGGTTTAAGAGGATAACTATTAGTTATTTGATTCAGGCTCGTATCTCAAATTGGTTTTCCATGGACATTTTTATAATTTTCAACTTTGGTGGGTAGACCACGACATTCCTGACTCAGGTTACGGGAGTGTGGTTCAGCGTCTCCCATACCATAAAGGTGTAGTGCCTCTCTCTCGCTAACAACAGTAACGTCTCCCGCTCCGTATTGAAAACCTTCGTAAAGTAACCCTTTCGTGGGCTTCACCTTTACCATTTTTACCTCCTTTTACTTTGAACCACGTAAGCTCTTTTTCTATACCCATCCTACAAGGATTTCCACATAAAGTCAATTTTTTCAATTATTTAACTTATATTTGGATCGCGACTTACTTTAAAAAAAACTCATGCGGTAATATTTGTTCGAGAATTATGCAGCTTGGATAATACAACAAAAAAAGCCGAAGATCCTCTAAAGGGAATTCGGCTTTTAATAACTCGACTTGGTTGCCATCAGATCGAACTTACGGTTATATAAAAATATTATCTACAACTTTGGGATTGTTCAACCCTTTATTGCTTTAATCAATTTTTTTCCTTTAGTTTAATGTAATTTTTTATATACCCTTGCTACCTTTTGCTTTCCTACCATTCTTATTAGAGGAGAAATTCAATAAGCTAATTGGTGCGAAGGTAATTAAGAATTGCGTCCAAGCCTTCTTGTACTACCTCCAATGGAGGTTCTACCAGTGGATTCCCTTCCACAAATAACAATTTGAGGTGTTTTAACTGGCCTAATTCCTTAGGTAGACGTGTCAGCATGTTTCCACGTAAATCTAGTCCGGTAAGATTTTTTAAATTTCCTATTTCCGCCGGTAGTTCTGTTAACTTATTACCACGCAGATATAATTCTCCCAGTTTTTCTATAGAGAAGATTTCTATCGGAAATGAAGTGAACTTTTGGTAATCGAGGCCCAAACGCTTAAGTTTTTTCAGGTTCTTAATTTCAATAGGTAGGCGTTCAAGTTCATTACCACTCATGTCAATATCCATCAAGCTTGTGAGACTGCCTATCTCTGGAGGCAACTCTTTTATTTTGTTATTTCCAAGCTTCAATGTGGTGCGACGACCTAATTTAGCCACCTGAATGATCTTTAATAATTTCTCTTTGGTCATTACCTACAACCTCTCACAATCCAATTAAATGGGAAAAGAGCCTATAAAGAAAAACTCACCGCCCATGAAAAAAACCCCCGTTAACAGTGCCCATAATCAGAAGAATGACAGTGTCAATTTAGATTTCCAATGCATGTAGCTATATATGCGCGGTTGATATCTGCATAAGGTTGAATATCTAAAGCCGATTTAAAACTTTCAATTGCTTCAGGATATCTGGCAAGGTGAAAAAGACAAAGCCCCATGCCGTGCCAAGCACCGAAATGGTGCGGATTCATCTTTAAAGTAACTTTACACTCATTGACAGAACTCTCATAGTCTCCTAATAAAAAAAGTACCGTCGCTAGTTTGTTATGAGCCTCCGCAAACTCTGGGTAAACTTCGATAATTTTTTCAAAGTGCGTCTGAGCCGCATTAAACTTTTGATGACCCATCAAATCCTCTCCTCTTCGTATCTCTATTTCCGCATCTTCACCTGCTTCAAAATACCAATACTTCCATAAGGTAATAGTTGCTGATTGGCGCAAATCGGGAATTTCACTATGCAAATCTGATAATAGTTTTTTTAAATACTCCATTTTTTACCAATTTCCAAGTCGTTAATTAGGTGAATGTTTTTCGAGTTGAGGGTTGCAACAGACAAATAGATATTATCATAGAAGCTTCGTATATAATTACCCTCACGTTGATTAATAAAACGTCGATCATAAGCGATCTTTCCAATTAATGAATAAAAGCCGTAACAGCAAAACCATTGTCATTTCATAAGTATCCGTGAGATCTTTAGTGTTCGGCTTTTTAAGACCCCTCTCTTGAACAATGCCCTGGGCAAGTAAAGGAACTACTCTTTAGTAAATGCGGTCACGAAGTTTTTCTGCAAGATTGCTAGAAATATCAACTTGGTGAGACTCGATTGTCTCTATTAACTCTATATTTAATATATTCAAAACTGATTAAGATAGGCTTGGGCAGAATCAGCAAAAATATCGGTCCTCTTGTATGCTTGCATCCTTTGAGGGAGAGCTGAAAGTGCTTTAGCCAGTCGACTTGCTACCCCCTCAAAGTTAACAACATATTTTAACTGACGTAAATGGATACGGATTGTAAATAATATAGCACCTGATTCTTTTAGCTTGCGGAGAGTTTGACGCTCAACCCTTAGCCACAGGCGGTTCCCAGCGTTATTAGAAGTAATAGGGTTTTGTGTTCTTTCACTCACCGGCTCTGTGCCATCGTGGCGTAGAGTTGAATTATCATATAAAGACCAGTTACGTCGTGCATAAATTTCATCATAGGGCATCTGGTTGAAAAAATTACCTACTGTAGCCTGAAGCTGTTCTTTGTAAAAAGGAACAGGGGCATGAATAATATCTATGGGCAGTCCAAATTTTTTCTTCAAACTCCAACGTGATGGGAATGAAACACTTCCTGCGGCTAACCACCATCCATCTGAAGTCCCGACTTTTTTAATATCAGGTGGTAGCATTATGATAAGGTCCTCCTGAACTAATCTAGCCGCTAAGTCCAATGGATGCACCCCATTCGTTTTTAGATCGGTAGACCATTTCTCTTCATCAAGTTTTGGATGAGACTTAAGTCTTATGGTATTACTCTCAAGTGAATATAAATCTGGTCGAACAGCAGGTAGATGTTTAAGCATCAAATGAAGGACTTCTATTGATGCCTCAAAGGCGGAAGGATCTGCCATAAAAACATCATCATGATGTTTGGCAAGAAGTTTTCTTTTTTCTCCCATTTGAAAGGCACGTTCTTGTTGGTCAAAAATTTCAAACCACTCAACTTCAGGTATTTTGAGTAATCCCATTGATAAGCGAAACGGAGGTTTTTCAAACGGGAAATGAGGAGGTTGCTGCTGATTTATTTTACTGTTTTTTTCCTGGTCCTTTGTTGACATCCCATTGCCACAAAAAGGTGAAGGTAGGCAGGACTGTATAACCCTGCCTATATCTCTGTTTAATATCTATTTTATTGTGCGTTTGATGCAGTTGAAAATGTGACAACTACCATTTCTTTACAAGAAAGTTATTTTGGCATTTTTTAAACTTGCTGGTAAAACTTTAGCGGTTATCCAAACTCCTCTATAAACCTGAATAAACATTTTATGAATTAATTTATTTATCCTCTGAGTTGACTTTCTCTACGGGATTTCTTCCTTGAATAAGCATTGTTCCTGTTAACCATAATAATGCACCGAAAAGTATCCCACCGCCAACACCTCTTAAAACAGCCGTAGTAGCCGTGGCTCCAAATAAGAAACTCCCTATACACAAAAATCCAAATGAGAAAACCGTTAGCCCTAAGGCCCATTTGTTAATAAAACTGCCGCCGATCGGAGTTTCGCCTATCTCTTCCAGGGCCTCACTAGTATCACTTGTTGCCGATACTATTTTCTGGACGTCTTCTATAGATTGTTGATTTTCTGCCATTAGAGTTATGCGACCTCTTTTAATTGTTTTTCCTACACTCCTCTTGTGCCTAAATCTATGAAGAAACTAGAGCAGTCATAGCGAACTCGCCGCAATAAATGCTTTTCTCATGTCAGGGAGGTGCCCCAATTCTTTTACGATTTCGAGATAACGAATAGTACCTGTCCGGTCAAGGACAATGACAGCACGAGCTAAAAGTCGATTTTCTTTGATCAGAAGACCGGTACGGGTTCCAAACTCTCCCGATCGATAATCTGACAAAAATTGAATGTTTTCTATATTGGCTTTCTTAGCGAATCGCTTCTGAGCGAAAGGCAAGTCTCGACTAATCGTTATTAGGTTCACAGTTTTATCCAATCCATTATTTTCTTCACTAAGAATATGAGTCTGTTTTTCACAGGTAGGAGTATCTATAGAGGGAACGATGCTTAAGATCGTCACCTTTCCAACAAAGGAATTCAAGTTGACCATTTTTAGAAACCTATCCGGGAGTTTGAGTTTTGGCAATATCTCCCCCACCTGCAATCTTTGCCCAATTAAAGTCAATGGTTTACCTTTCATTGTGACTTGGTGTATCGAATTCGCTTCAAGGGAGAAACTCATAATCAATACCACTATCAAAAAGATGCCCAGACCAAGCAAAGTTTTTCTAATCATAGTCGAACTCCTTTTTAAAAAAATGGTCGGTAACGTGATTATTCTATTACAGATTAAGGATTGTTTTACCGCATTTTGTCCTCATTTGTTACCCATAGTGTTACCCACAACAAAACATGGGCTACGGCCTAAACCGTAACCCATTGTTTTAAATGGTCGAGGCGAGAGGATTTGAACCTCCGATCCCCCTGCTCCCAAAACATGGGAGTAGTTTATCAACCCTTATTTTAGTTAGACTTACGGTGACGCTCGTTGCGTGTTGTGTTACCAAATACCAAGAAGTGCCTATCAGATTGGCACAGTGTATTTACTCTTATAAAAAATTACCCACCATTTTTATTCTCTATCTAGAGTTTTTCTTTACAGCCAATTCTTCTGTTAGGGTTCTCTCCAATTTTTTAATTTCTAGTTTTGATAATTTAAAGTTAAAACTGAGGAAATTACTATCAGAGTTTTTCATATGCCTTAATATCCTCACGTACTTTACAAATTGACGTGACAGTTTTTCCATCGTATCAGATAAAGTGGATTTGCCTCCTAAAACCTCTTTCAAACATGAAGCGGCTGATGAGTAATAAAACCCACCTTTGTCAATATAGGCATCTCCAAGAATATTTGTATCTGATCGCAATAACCCCAGATTAAGCAGGAAATAATCTGCGTTAATCCGATAAACAATAAACTTCTTTGACCGCTCACTAGTCTCCGCAACGGTTTGTCCTGCATCCGCATCCATACTGACGATATACTTATTTATCAGGGGTTGTGACCTGCCTTTAACTAAATCGGAGAGAGTTAGTGTGATGTATTGATTAACATCTTCATCGTACTTTAGTTGATTATCTTTGGCTTGTTTCCAATGTTTTTCCTGCCACTCAGAACTTCGATTTTCTTCAAAAACCAAGTCAAGTCCTTCGTTCGAGAGGTGTCCGCTTTCTATACGAGCCTTTAAAAACCGATTGGAAAAAAAAGATTCTGTTGTCTCAATGTCGCCAGTGTCCAGATGGATAAACTTTGCAACCATAGCAGGAACCTCCGCAAAAAAGTCAAGTTAGAAACCGGAATCAGCTTTCAGCAAACGATGGAATTATCTCTGTAATCAGTACCTCCTTTAGAGTCGAAGTTACACTTCTATAAAAATGATATACACTACCTTAAGGTTACGCAACTCCTAGTTATTAATTACCAGCACTCTTCTTTAGGGAGTGCTAGCATCGTAGAAAAAAATAGCGACGCTGGTTTCTTCTTTCTCTGCCGAAGCATTAAGCCATGAGTATTTCCAAACATTAAGAAGATGTGAAGAGTCTTGCACTTATATATTCTAGTTCTTGCCCAAACTATAAACCAACCAGACAAATGCTTGAAGAAATTGGTTTGGCATTTATAGAAATCAACCAAGACTACTTGCATGAAGGATATTTTGGTAAGAATTTTTCATCGCCAACACTACTAGTAGATAATGACATTGTTATCTTTGGTGGAGAAACAGATTTCTCGGAAGGTGCTTGTAGCACAAACCTGCCCGATAAGGAGGAGTTAAAAAGTCTACTCAACGGACTAATTTAACTTCTTCAAAACTTGCACTATGTTTTAATAAAAGGGAGCAAGAATGAAAACGCTGTTAATGTTTCTATCGGTTGCGATACTGAGTGGTTGTGGAGGTGGTCTTGTAACTCATATGAACAAAGATTCAGTTTCTATTCAATGGGATGGATTAACTTCAGACCTTGAAAGTGTGACAAAGCAAGCACAAGAAAAGTGTGCTGTTTTTGGTAGAAAGGCTGTGTTCGTTGTTGATGATGGTGATTACTCTTTTGGTAGGCGTTTGGCAAACTTTAAATGTGTGCTATCGCAAAAGAAGATTACCGGAAAAACTCTCAATGATTATCGATAAGTACTCACTTGTTCCGATTGGAGTAGAGCAATATGAATCCTAAAGCAATACGCCATATTATTAGTTGGAGGTGAGAAAGTTTGAACCTCTGCCCTTAATCCGGAGAGGTTTATTCGGCTGTTCTACTTTACAACTACCAGACAGACCCCAAACGCTTATTCGCTACTTTGCGCTTTTTTTTGGCCTCTTTAATCTTTAATTTTTTCTTAACGGAGGGCTTCATATAAAATCGCCTGCGTTTAAGCTCTTTAAATAAACCTTCCTTATTGATCGCACGTTTTAAAACTTTCAATGCCCGATCAACCTGATTTTGATAAACGATTACTTGAATAATGAAGTCTCCTTTGATCTTTAAAGTTAACAGGAAGCCCTGTTCAAGCGAATCGCCTTTGGAGCCGGTGGCTAAAGCAGCTTCATTTGATACCCATAATGTCTCCCACAACAAACAATGAACTACGCCCTACAAACCGTAACTCATTATTTTTAGCGGTTGGTTCGAAATGACTTGAACCTCCGACCCCCTTGCCTCTTTAAATCATTTGCTGCGAATTGCTCTGGATTTAGCTAAAGAGTTTTTGTTCTTATTTGTTTTTCTATACTGCGAAGGATTGGTAATTAACATGTCTGCCCGTTTTTGCAATTCTTTAGATGAAATCACTTTTTTAAGGCTACCAAAGTTATCGTAAATTTTTACCTGATTCACCGAAAAGTCACCCCTATTATGTTTAATTGATAATTTATGAAGGAAAAACCGGCAGAGCAAAAGCTCTACCGGCGAAACTCATTAGGATCGTGTTATTTTGGCACAACCTTAGAAGCCTGTGGACCCTTCTGACCCATTGACTTTTCAAACTCTACACTCTGACCTTCAGTTAGGGTTTTGAATCCTTCACCCTGAATCTCAGAGAAATGAACAAAGCAATCCTCTCCGTCTTCTGACTCGATAAAACCATAACCTTTGCCTTCATTAAACCACTTTACTGTACCTACAGTCATTCTAATATTCTCCTGCAATCTCGAGACAGCTTTTCAAGTCATTTTGAAAACAGCTTCCCGACTCTTAAATTAAAAACCGGTTATATTCACAATTTCTGAAGAAGGTTTTTAAGACAAAAAAAACCAACCGATACTGGTTGGTGAAATAAAACTTTGTGTTTTACCCTAAATTACCCTGCATGTACTTCAAACGAATACAGCAAAAAATTTAATTCAACCGATCTACCAGGACCACTGTATCACATTATAGGCCAAAAATGAAACATATTGTCTTTCAAGGCTTTTCCCATAGCTAATCTTTGTAGATTAGGAAGTTTTGTTTCAGCGAAACTATTCCATTACAGCAGAGAAGGAAGGAGATATAAATAAAAAGACGTAAACTCTCCAAACCCACCCCCACCGACTTCCAGAGGTTTACCGACACTCAAGCGATTAAACGAACTGATAAAAGGGGTCAATCTATGGGAAATGGACAAACCCCCCGAAGTGGTAGCAGAAGACAGGAAGAGCCAACGCCCTTGGCCAATCAATTCCTTCGGGGTTTTTTCGGCTTTTCTTGTTTATGGTGGGGTTTTAATTTAGGTAGTCTTCAATAATTTTTCATATTGCCTCGCCCAACCTGTCGGGGGTTTTAAGCAAATATTATCGGCTGTAACAAAGGCACAAACATCTTCCATTGAGTTCTTTGCACAGTTATGTGGATTCCGATGCCGACATCCATATGTTTGGCAGGGTGAATCTTGTGAGTTTAGAGGGGCATTACTTTCAACCACTAAGGATAAATTCATTACACACACTGTACCACGTTCCCAATCTTATTTAAACGTGCGGTGGAATTTCAAGTGTTAAAGGCAAAGGGGAGAATTTAAAGTTGTCATTCCACTATCTCCTATACTTTCTAGGAAGGGTGAAACGAGGCCTGACATAATCATGAAGAACTCTACCCCCAGTGACCTTGAGGAGTTTATCCATATAATCTTCCCCATAATAGTCAATGGCTGATCTGCGGTTTTTGTGGAAATGTTCTTCGTCCATTGGTGTTAGAAATTGTCTTGGATCTTGAAACTTGCTTGTTGTATTAGCCATACTTCCTTATCGATATAATGGTTCTATATCTAAAGGGGAAATG
>Ga0315336_1004013_pt1 | contig 18346 bp, 12 predicted proteins | sample ASW5metaG_FD_204512 | JGI IMG/M metagenome (GOLD analysis project Ga0315336, IMG submission 204512) | Ammonia-oxidizing marine archaeal communities from Monterey Bay, California, United States - ASW #5 | ecosystem: Environmental > Aquatic > Marine > Intertidal zone | place: USA: California... | reverse complement strand
CTTCTTCACGTCGCAGCCGTTCTCTTCGACCACCAGCACGGCCTTGCCCTTCCACAGCTCGGTCCGGCCGGTGTCGAGCCAGACCAGATGCAGGCGGGCGCCGGCTGGGAGCTTCAGGCGGTCTCCGCGCTCCAGCAGCTGGAGCGGTTCGATGGTCTGGCTCCCCACCTTTGCGTCGCCGACCACGCCGACGACGGCCACTCTCGCGTCGGCACCGAATGCGGCAAACGGGATTGCCGCAATCAGCAGCGCTGTAAGGAGTCTGACCATGACAACACCGTCACTCACGCGGCTCGGTCATACCATTTTGCGGTATTTCGGAAGATTTCGAGAGGCGCACCTCTGCGCCACAGTCGATTGTGCGACCATCCGGCATGGCCGCGCTCAGCCCACCCCACGGGTCCCCCATCTTCCTGCGATCCAGGCACATCGCAGGTCGTTCTGCGTCCTGCAATCTCCGCTTGGTCGGCAGGCAGGTGTCGGCGCTACACGCCCAGATCTACTGGGAGCGCGACGGGTGGTTTGTGCGCGACCTGGGCAGCCGCAACGGGACCTGGGTGAATGGCCGACAACTGGACCAGGGCGGGACGGCTCCCCTCAAGCTCGGGGCGGCCATCGGTTTCGGGCGGTCTGAGCCGGTCTGGAAACTGATGGATGTGGACCCACCGCAGCCGTTCGCGATCGCGGCGGATCGGGTGGAAGTGGGCTCGTTCGGCGTGCTGGCTCTGCCGGACGAAGACGCGCCGACGGCGATGATCTACCAGTCTGGGGGCGGCTGGATCCTCCAGAGCGAGGAGACCTCCCCGGCTTCCGACATGCAGACCGTCGATGTAGACGGAGTGACGTGGCAGCTTCAGCTTCCCGAGGAGGTGCCGGCGACCCTGCGGCAGAACGACGTGCCGCGGCTGGACGACATCGAGATGCGCTTCGCAGTGAGTCTCGACGAGGAGTATGTCGCGTCGTCGCTGCATTCTCACGGTTGGTCCTCCGACCTCGGGGCGCGCGCGCACTACCACACCCTGTTGCATCTGGCGCGGGCCCGCCTCGAGGATCAGGGGAATGCAGATCTGCCAGAGTCCGCCCGCGGGTGGGTGTACGCCGACCAGCTCGGCCGGGATCTCGGCTTCTCGGAAGGCAAGGTCAACCTGCACATCTTCAAGGCGCGGCGGCAGCTCGAGGCCCTTGGGGTCGCCGAGGCGGCGCGGGTGGTGGAGCGCCGTCCCCAGACCCAACAGCTGCGCCTGGGGCTGACGCAAATCGAGATCGTCAGGGGCTAGGCCAGCTGCAGGCCAGCCGAAAGCCCAGGGTCGGAGAGCGGCTGGTGACCTCGTCCCGATTGCGGCGAGCGCAGCGGGTGAGGTCGCGGTGGCCATTGAAGTGACCCCCGCGGAGAACCTGGGCTTCTGCAGGCTCCACGCGTGGGATGGTGACGATCGGGACATCGGGCAGGACCCGCTCGGGGCGCCACACATCCGCGCACCAATCCGAGGTGTTCCCGGCCATCCCGCCGACCCCGTAGACGCTCGTGTCCCCGTCGAATCCGTCTACTGAAGAGGGGAGCGGCCGATCGGCGAAGCTGTGCACCATGGCGCAACAGGAGGGGTCGTGGAAGTCGCCCCACGGGTGGTTTCTCCCATCGACACCTCGGGCGGCTTTCTCCCACTCGAGCTCGGCAGGCAGTCGCCAGTCGTGGCCGGTGCCGTCGCGGAGCCAGGCCGCATAGGCGAGTGCGCTGGGCACGTTGACCATGATTGCTGGCCAGTCCGGCAGCCACAAGTCTCCATCGGCGTCGGGCACCAGCTGAAACCGACCGTCCTCGGTGCGACCGTAGATCGGCGCCCCGGTCGCGCCGCGTTCCCGGGGCACGTGTTCGAGGGCTTCTCTGTCGCGTCCGCGGGCGACGAGATCGTTCATGAATACCAGGTAGTCTGCGTTGGTGACGGGCTTTCGATGGATCAGGAAACCGTCGCACCACCACCGTTGGAGGGGGCCAGACATCGGGGCACTCTCGTCTCCGCCGGCGACGAACCATCCGGCGGGAACGTACACACAGCTCCCGGGAATGGTTCCGGCTGCCGGCAAGACGATGGGTTCCGAGGTGCTGCCATCGGGCCTGACCCCGTCCCAGTGCGTCTGACGCGCGATGCTCACCGGGTAGCGCACCTCATCGTGACCTTCCTTCCGCAGTACACACAGGTAGCTCCCCATGGGCAGCCGAACGGCGTCCAGCGGGGTCTGGCCGAGGTTTCGGTCGGAGACAGCAGTCAATCTCCGTTCCCGCAGTTCGAATCGGTGCAGGAGTACCTCCGCCCCCGGCGGATCGGTGGCCAGGGTGAGCTGCCCATCCCCGGCCAGATACGCGATGTGGTGGATGCGGTCCCGGTGCGCCTCCGGGAGTGCCCTCGCACTGCGTTCCAGCTGGGCTTCGGCCCGGCGAGCGCCCGCCGAGTCGCGGCGTTCCTCCGCTGCCCGATGCTCGTCCCGATACCAGTTGGCGAGGGCCGCGTGCGCCTCCGCGTGATCGGGCACGTGGTGGAAGGCCGCTCGCAACAGCCCCTCCACCTGGAGGTCCGCTTCCAAGGCCGACGAGGACTCGGCGAGGGCGCGATTCTCCAGCTCCCACGCAGCGGTCTTTTCTGCCGCCGGAGACCACTGGGGGATCTGTGCGAGGGCCTCGGCGGCTTGTCTCTGTAGATCGAGGCCTCGACTCCGGTGGTTTCGGCTCCGCCACCGGGCGTCGGCCGCCTCGCCAACCAAGGCATCGGCCCGGTCTTGTTGGAGAACGCCGTCGAGCCAGGAGGCCACCTCCGCAGCCATTTCTGAGGCGTCTGCGTACCGCTCGTCCGGATGCCGGCGCAATGCGCGACGCCCGATGGTCACGAGCTCTTCCGGCACCGGCGCCGGAGAGAGGGTGCGGGCCGGCCACTGACAGCGCTCCGACTCCGCATCGATGGGTGGGCCGCCCGTGAGCACCTGATGCAGAATAGCGCCGAGCGCGAAGACGTCGGACCAGGGACCGATCCGGGCCAGAGCGCCGGCGGCCTGTTCGGGGGGCATATACGCCGGCGTGCCCGCGACGGTCCCGAGCCGGGTGGGAAACTGCCCTCGAGTCGATCGCGCCGTCTGGATCGTGGGCGGCGAATCGGCGTCGGGCACCGGACTCGATGTCCGCGGCGTGCGCGCCAGGCCCCAGTCGACCACCATCACCTCGCCAAACGCCCCGATCATGACGTTGGACGGTTTGAGGTCCCGATGGATGACGCCGTGTTCATGGGCGAACGCGACGGCCTCGCAGATCTTGCGAAACGCATCGATCAACCGCCGCAGGCTCCAGCCGTCCGGTGTCGAACGCCACAGGCCGTCCCGCGCCGCGGTGTGCACGGTCTGGATCACTTCTGTGAATGTCCGGCCACGGACCTCCTTCATCGTGAAGAACAGGCGACCGTCCGCCAGCTGTCCGAGCTGGTGTACCGGCGGAATCGACGGGTGGCCCAGTTGCGCCGTCACCTGTGCTTCTTCGACAAACCGGCTGAGGGTCTCGGCGGAGGGGTCGTCGTCTCCGATCAGCTTCATGGCCATGGTCCGATTGAGGTGCAGATCACGCACCCTCCGGACCTGTCCCATGCCGCCTATGCCCAGCTGTCCGAGATCCTCGAAACGGCTTGCCGAGGAAGCTTCCCCGTGGGCTGTGGGAACGACACGATCGTCGGGGTCTTCGCCGCTGATCACATCACTCGCGGGCAGCGTCGCGCTTGCTGGCTCGACGACGTCTGGCACGCCGATGGGCACGGGTTCGTGAATGCCGGGCGATCGGGCGAGGGCGTCCAGAATCGACGCGCCGCCACGCCGCGATCCGTCCAGCAGGCTCTGCACGGCCTCGACTGCATCGTCGCCCCAGCCGAAACGGACTGCCAGGTCGGTGATTTTCGGATCCGGCATTGCGCCTCCGGCGGCGGACGCATCATATCGTCTGTTCTGGTAGCAGGAGGACGCTAGTCGAGGTTGGGCCGGGTCGAGTACCGACAGGCGAACTCGCCCGTGCTGGGGTCGCCGCCGCGATCGCCGTATTGGGCGAGCTCCATGTCGGGCGGGCAGGAGTTGGGGTTGTTCCAGTCCGGGAACATGCCATCACAGGCGTAGTTGCCGCCCATGCCGAGCAGGACCGCGCCGCTGACGGTGTGGCTCAGCCCACAGGGCATACCCACCATGTCGTCGCGATTGTCGTGGGTGACCGGCTCGGCGGCCGACAGCGCGCACCCGAAGTAGAACGAGTTGGCATCGCCGCCCCGGTCGTTGAGGGCGAAGAACGACGACCCTGCGGGGCACTGCTGGTCGGCCCAGGTCACCCAGGTGTCGCGCACCGGGACAGAGGGCATGTTCTGGCTGTGGCCATAGGCGATCACCGTGCCTTCCGGCCGCTCTCCGACCCACTCGCCCACCGGCAGCCGGCAGCCGAAGACGAACATGAAGTCGCTCTGGGGCACGACGTCCTTGAGGGTGAAGAACTCGTAGGGCAGGGGGCAGCCGCCGAGGTCCGTCACGACGGCGCCGTCGCATGTGGTCTCCGGCACGTGGGGCGCGTGGCCCATGCCGCAGATCGTGCCTTGGGGCAGGTACGTCTGACACTCGCGATCCAGGCCATCAATGGCGCCGTTGCAGTTGTTGTCGACCCCGTCTCCGCACACCTCGGCGGCCCCTGGATAGGTGTCGCTGCGCCCGTCGTTGCAGTCTCCCTCGTACGCCGTGTAGCCGTCCTCGTCGGCGTCGAGGTCTGCGGTCGTGGCGAATGCCGGCGCGACCAGCATCATCATCATCATCATCATCGTCAACGTCATCATCATCAGCCGGAACATGAGTTCCTCCGGTCGGTTTGTGTCAGTAGGGCCCGCCGCCGAGGCGGAACAAGAAGCGAATGGAGCCGGCGGGAGCCGGCGGTCGGCCCAGGGCCAACGCCCCGCCGCCAGCGGCCCGGATGCCCCAGGAGTGCGCGCGGTCGCCCCAGAGCTCGAGACCGGCCTCTGCCTGGAGCCCGACGTCGAACTCCGCGATGCCGTAGGCGTGCACGGCCACCGTGGGGGTGAAGGCGCTGGTCAGCCGCTCGTGTCGGAGGCGGATGCCGAGCTCCGCAGCAGGCAATACGCGACGCGATGTGAACGACTCGAGCCAGACGTCCCGCTTGCCCGCAGTGTGCATGCCCGCCCCGCCGCTCACCGACAGCGCCTTCGTAAAGGGCACATCGACGCCGATGAAGGTCGACCCGAGGGGGTAGGCGTCCCAGCGATAGCTGTATCCGGGGCCTACCTCCAGCTGTGCGGGAGGCATGCCGCGTCGCGCGTTGGCGTGGCGGCAGACATCGTCGGCCAGGGCTGGGGGGCCGAGAAGTTGGAGCAGGAGCGGGATCATGGGGCACCTCGGCGTCGACGCGCGACCAGGAAGAGGAGGGTGAGCAACTGGACAACCAGCGGTGCGGGGCCGGTGGCGACCGCGCATCCGCAGCGACCCACTACGTCCTTGGGATCGCAGTCCTTCTCGTGGGTGGCCGACCCGGGGAAGGCGCTGGAGTCGTCGTCGATGCAGTCGTCGCCGCCGCAGGCCTTCGAGATGTAGCCGTCGCCATCTGGGTCGAGGGACTGCATGGGGTCGAAGGTGTCGAGGGGGATTTCGATCAGGGAGCCGGTCCGGCGGTCCAAGCGATGAAGCTCCAGCTTCCAGGCGCCCTCTCCAATTCCATCGAACTCGGTGTGCACCTTGTGGCCGGAGGGAACCAACGGCAGGACGCGTTCGGCGACAGGCAGTCCGTCGGCGCCTACAACTCGGGCGATGGCGCCCAGCGATGGCGCGTCGCCATGGTTCATGAAGACGAGCCCCAGCGTTCCGCACCCGTCCTCGCGGCCGTCCAGTTGCAGGTCGGACTCGACCCGCCCTGTCCGTTCGACGGTGAAGCGCATGATGTTGTCCTCGCGATCGGCCTCGGGCAGCGCGCGACCGGGGTTGACCACCGCCCACCGGAACTCGCCGGCGCCGCCGGGAATGGGGAGCGAGACCTCGCCCATCCCGTGTCCGTCGAGGGTGACCTCCGCCGCCGTGCCCGACCAGCTGCTCCGCAAGGAGCCAGTGGCGTCGGCGGCGGATTGGGTCAGCCAGACGCCGACGCTGGCCGGCACTGCGTCGCCCGAAGCGGCGACGGCGACGGTGGCCAGGCCGTTGGCGACCCGGACGTCGGTGATGCGGAAGGCGGTCTCTCCCAGGACCTGGAGCGCCCCGGTGTTGTCGGTGATGTCCGACTCGGCGATCGCGCGGTCCGGGTTGACCTCGGCGAGGAGGCGCCACGGCGGCGTCCAGTCGTCCAAGTCGACGACGAGGGGTCTCGGATCACGAGGATCGAAGTGCAGGGTTGCCAGGTCGGTCGTCTGCGTCGCCGTCTGGAGTGCCAGGCGGACGGGCACCGGGCCGGTGAGCACACCGGTGGTCTCTCGGACATCGACGCGCACCGTGTCGCCTTTGGCCCGCACACCGCGGATCGCGAAGTTCGGCAGCGTGGGGCGCGGTCCCGTCCACGTGTCGTCATCGGGGTTCAGGTCGTCGTCGTCGTGCACCGCGGTCGCGCTCCAGGTGCCCAGGGGATCGGAGATCAAGCCGGTGAAGCGGACCTGACGCGACTCGCCGGGCATCAGCACTGTCGGCACGCTCTCGGCCTCGACCGACGCGCCCGTAAAGAGCAGGTCCAGTCCGAACGCGGGCAGCGCGCCCAGGTTGATGATTGTGGCGTCGCCGAGGAAGGGGTGTCCGCTGCGGACGTTGCGCCGAACTGTCTGGACCGTCTGCACGACCACATCGGCGCCGAGCGGAGCAGCGTGGTGGAACAGGGCATCGGGATCGGGATGGCCGTCGTGGGCGATGTCCCCGGTCCAGGCGAGGTGCAAGGTGTCGTCGTCGATGAGGGCGTCCCATTGCCGGATCCGGACGCGGTGAGGGGTGAGGTCGGCGACGTCTCCGGACAACCACCACGCGTCGACGGTCGGGTACGCGACCCGGAACCGGGAGCCGAACCGAGCGACGATCAAGGTCTGACCTGCGTGTTCGACCGTTCGCAGCTGGGTGGCCGCCGGCAGGGCCATACCGGACGCCTCGATCGCCGACCAACCGCCGTCCCACCGCGCCTGTACGACCTCTTCGGCCTCGACCCACAACACGTCGACCACGCCATTGTGGGCCGCGACCGCCGGAACGGGAGGCACTGGCGCCATGAAATCTCCGGCGAGGAGCACGTTGTCGAGCAGCAAGCCGTCACTGCTGATGCGGGCGGCGTGCACGGCGCGGTCGTCCGGCGTTGCCGGGTCTCCGTCGGCATCGCGGCCATAGCCGACGATCCAGTTGGTGCCGTCCCAGGCGGCGTCGAAGCCCACCTCGGCCACCGCGTCGTCGGTGAGCTGGATCGGCTCGCTGACCGCATTGCCGTCGATCACCAGGGCCGAGATCTCGCCGTCTGCGTCGGTGTCCCAGTTGCCGTCGATGTCGTCGATGAAGACCAGCAGCGCACCGTCGGGGCCTGCATACAGCCTCGCCGCGCGGGCGCCGCGGGTCAGCGGCACCCCGAACGGTTCGGCCCAGCGACCGTCGATCTCGTAGGAGAGGAAGACCTGGCGCGTCTGGTCCATCAGGCCCAGGAGCTCGGCCTGAGACGCGTTCTCGAGGCCGAACTGGGTCCAGTCGGTGTCGTCGTACAGGTAGGCCAGCACGGCGTCTCCGCCGACGATGGCACTGTCTTGGAGCCGCATGAGGTTGGGGTGCGGCAGGTCGAGGGGCGCCGCCGCAGACCATCCTGACGGGCCCTCGTGATGGCTCTCGATGGTCCCCGGACCCTGACGATTGCGGGAGTTGGCCACGGCGATTCCGCCGTCCGCGAGGATGAGGGTTGGCCGCTCCCGGCCGGCCTGCACATCGCCGGGTGCGACGGTCGTGAAGGCGAGGGCGGTCGTGATGAAGGCGGTGATGATGGTGAGCATCTCGACTCCGGATCAGTGCAGGGTGGGGAGGCTGTTGGAACTCTCGAAGCAGGTGCGGTCCATGGGCGCGCCCGGATCGTCGGGGTCGGGGCAGGGGCAGGGGTCCGCGATAGACAGCGGGTCGCCGACGCCGATCGTGTGGCACTCGTTCTGCTCGGCGGGGTCGCTCCAGTCTCCCCACCAGCAGAAGACGCCCAGCCAGCACACCCGGATGCGGGTTTCGGTGTCGAGGCCGATGGTGAACCGGCCCTCTCCGCCGCTGTCAGTGGGCAACATCTGCTGGGTCGAGAAGTCGTAGGCGCTCTCCGCCCGCACAGTGCTCCAAGCGTCGATCATCCAGGTGAAGCGCATGTCCTGGCCGCCGCCGAATCCCAGGCCGATGAGGGGGTAGGCGCTGTAGCTGAGGTCGGCCAGGGGCGTGATCGGGATCTGGGTGGTCAGCGAGGTGGCTGCAGTGGCCTCGATGGCCATCGGGTCTACGGCGAGTGGGGACAGCTGCATCTCGATTTCGAAGCCGGTGTGGATCGGAATGTCCAGGGATTGGGGGTGCACTTCGAGGTGGGCGTCGACGATGCCGACGAACATCGGCAGCGGGATCCATTCCCAGTGGGGGAGACCGACGGCGTAGAGATCGGCGTTCTGAGCCCCGATACGCAGATTCACCAGGCTGTCCGCCTCCGCCCACATGCGGGCCTCGACGTTCACGCCGAGGAGCACGTCGATGAGGTCGAGGGTGCACAGGTCGGTCACGTCGAAGCCGCCGCGGATCTCGTCTCCCACGAGCATGTCGATCTCGACCTCGGGGGCCTCCAGGGAGAAGTCCAGGATGCCGAGGGTGTACAGGCCGAACCCACCGAGATCGTCCATCGGGGGCACCGCGCCGGCGAACATGAAGTTGTCGGTGCCGAAGGGAAAGTCGCCGACGGCCCAGTAGCCGGGCGCGAAGTCCTCGATGAGCTCCTCGATGTCGACGTTGTCCAGGGCGTTCTCCGCCATGGCGTTGAGGGAGTCCTCCAGCTTGGTCTCGTAGTGCTCGGTGAGGCCATTCTCGTCGCTCAGGATCACGCCGGATGCCGTGCAGGTTCCCGAGGTGGGCTTCACGAGAACGGAGAACATCGCCATCTGCGTCGGGACCATCCAGTTTCCGCCAAAGGGCAGATTGCCCATGTTGATCGAGTGGGGCGAGGCGGGGATGCCACCCTTGGCCATCAGCAGGTAGGCCACTTCGCCGTCGTCGGTGATGACCGGCATCATGGGGAGGTTGTTGGTCACCATGGTGTCCTGGTGGGCTTCCAGGGTCTCGTTGACCAGCGTCTCCCGGTCGAGGTCGGACATGTAGATGCGACCGTCGTTGCGCGCGTGCCGATACAGCGGCAACACGTGTCCGCGAGGCGCAATCGCGCTCTGACGGACGGACGGACAGAACGCAGCTGCGTCGACGATGGTGCCATCGACAGCGGTGGCGTACAGGTCGATGCAGTCCTGCACCGCGGTCAGATCGCCCATGTTGGCCAGTGCGTGGGCGGTGCCGCCTTCGAGCACGTCGTCGACGAACACTCTGCCGTTGGCGTGCACCTCGACGTTCGCGATCGGGCCGGAAGTCGCGGCGACGACACCGTTGAGGAGACCGACGCCCTCGACGAAGACACCATCGGCGTCGTGGACCCACTCCGGGGCGTGCAGGGTGCCGGCGAGGAAGCGGGTCTCCAGGTAGTCGTCGTCGACCGTCTGATCCGGGATCTGCTGGTCGGGGTCCACGAACACGACGAAGCGGTGCTCGAGGGACGCTGCTACGGATGTGAAGGCCACTTCGGTCACCTCTCCCTCCATCAATGGCGGGGCGACGGCGCGTTGTGATACTCCGACCGGAGTGCCGGCCTGATCCAGGTGGTCGAAGCGGACCTCGAAGGGGTCGCGCACGTCGAAGTCGCCGGTGTTCCGAAGGGAGACGAACACCGTGACGTCGTCGCAGTTGTAGTCGGCGTCACAGCTGTCGTACTCGTAGCGGATGCGCTCGGGAGTGACGTTTCGCTCGCCGATCTCGAAGTCCACCACATCGGTGATCGGGTCGGTTCCGACCATGCATGTCAGGCGCAGGGTGTGCGGACCTCGCTCCGTTGCCAGATAGGTGACGTCGCCCGGGGCGGCGGTCACGCCCACGGCGTCCTCGTCGTCCAGGGTCGCAGATAGGGAGGCGCATCCGACCCCGCCGTCGTACACGAGCGGTGCCAGGGCCGGGAGACCGGTCGAGACCACCTCTTCGCCATCGGTCGGGCTGGTGATCGACAGGGGCACGATGGAGAACGCGACGACCTCGGTGTCCTCGAGCCCGGTGGCGGCGACAGCGTGCACGACGAGCTCATGGGGTCCGGCTGCGAGGCCTTGAAGAGATGTCACCACGGCGCCGTCGAGGGTGGCCGTCACGGTGGCGTCGGTGGTCGTGGTCCAGGTCAGGGCGATGTCGTCCGACCCGTAGGCCCCGCCAGTCGGGCTGGTGACGACGAGGTCGAAGGGCGTGCTGTCGATCTCGAAGGAGACCGCTTCCCGGGCGGTGTTTCCGTTGGTGTGGGTCGCCGTCAGCACGAGGTTGTGTGGGCCGTCCGGGAGCACGTCTCCGCCGTCGTTGGGGATGTAGTTTCCGCAGGCGATGCTGCCGGCGCGGCCGTTGACTTCCCAGGTGACCGTCGGCTCCGAAGACCAACAGAGGACCTGGACCTCGCCGCTCGGCAGGACGGCGCCTGCGATGGGCTCGTCGATCGTCAACTCCGGCACCGCATCGAGCACGTCGAAGGCGACCTCGTCGGATCCGGAGCGTCCGCCGGCGGTGGCCTCCAGCTGTAGGACGTGGGGTCCATCCGACAGGTTCTCGAAGACCGAGCTGACCTGCCACGGACCGCCGTCGAGCGACCACAGCAGGTTGGGCGCCGGATCGTCGACCCAGGCGGTGGCCACCAGGTCGTCGTCGGGGTGCACGTGGGGAAGGGGAGCGGTGATCACCGCGGTGAGGACCGTCGCGTCGACCTCGAACTGGACCTCGTCCATGACGTTGGCGCCCTCGTTGGAAAGGCCGTCGAGCACGACGTGGTGGAGGCCGTCCGCGAGGCCGATGAGCTCACTGACCATCGGCGTTCCGACGCCGTCGACGGTGAGCTCGACGTCGGTGACGCCGCCCACCGAGATCCACACCAGCGGGATGTCTGGGCCGTAGATCGCGCCGTCGTCGATGCTGAGGATGTCGATGCCCGGGGTGGCGAGGTCGCCGATGACCACGGTGCGGTGGACCTCGTTGTTGCCGGGCAGGTCGAAAATGATGCCCTCTACGGACTGCGCGCCGTCGATGACGCCGCCAACCCGGCTCGCGCCATTGGAGGGCACGAGCTGGGGCACGCCGCCGGCCACACTCACGGTCGCGTCAGGAGCGCAACCTGAATGCACATCGGTGCAGGTGAGGGTGACGTCGAGCATGTCGTGATCGACGGCGGCCGCGAAGGAGCCGACCGGGTGCACGCGGTCGACGCGGACCTCGTTCGGCGAGCCGTGGGAGGTGGTGATACGCGCCCGATTGGTGACGTCCCAGCGGTACTGGAAGCAGGTCGTGTCGGGATCGAGATCTGGTTGCGCGATGCCCGAGAGTGCCGCTGGGAAGGTGTAAGGGGTCGCTGTCCACGCGCCCCAGGGATCGCAGGCGCCAGCGAGCAGCGGTGCAGTTCGTTCCGACAGCGCCACCGACAGGATCTGGGTGTCGGGTCCGGGCTCCCAGGCGCCGCTCACCTCGATGTCGAGGGCGTTGGTGAACAGGTCGGGGTAGGTCGCCTCTCCGGACGTCGCCGCCGCGGGGTCGGCCCAGAACCAGTGGGCAACGGTCGAGCAGCGCTCTACGCCGGTCCCATCGATCCATTTGAACTGCACATCGATATCGGCGTTGCCGTGGGGCACATCCGCCGCACTCAGGACCACTTCCGGGCGGGCGATGCGGCCGCGGGTCTGCGCTGCGCCGTACTCGCTGGATCGTCCGCTCCAGGTCACCAGCACCGTTCCGTCTGCGGCGGTTGAGAGCGCCGGTGACGTCACCCACTCTCCGCCAGAGTCGACCTGGATCGGGTCTCCCAGCGGCACCGGGCCCACCGGATCGACCGCGAAGCTCTGCAGCCAGACCGCACCGGGTCCAGCGGCGCCGAGGGTCGCCCAGGTCGCGACGAGGGTGGTGTCGTCGATGAAGGTCACCGCCGGTCGGTGGTGCCGGTCGGCGCCGTCGAGGCGGAGGGCACTGCCCATCGGCACGAGGTTGGTGTCGAAGAGCTGGATCCAGGCCAGTCGACCCGGCCCGCCATCCGATTCCCAGGCGCCGGCAAAGGTCAGCCCGTCGGGCGCGTTGCTCAGGTCCAGATGCCGCGCTCGGCCCAGCGTCGCTTGATCCGCCGTGAGGACCATGATGTCCGGATTTCCGTTTTCGTCGATGGCGCGGAGTGCGATCTCGACATCGATCTGGTTCGGAGGCTGGCCCAGGGCGGCGCGCCACAGGACCGCGGCGCCGCCAGCTGGATGGGTGGTGGCCGCGGCCCAAGACTCGTGCTCGTCCACGAAGTCGGTGGCGGAGCGCTCGGGTCCGCGTGGGGCGCCATCTCCGCTGAAGGAGCGAACCGACAGGTCGAGACCGCGACCCCGCACGTCTGCATCGTAGGTGGCGGACACCGTGGGGTCCCAGTTGGTGGTCCAGATGACGGTGAACCCGCCGTTGGCGGTCGCTGCCAGGTCGGCCATGTGCTGGCGGCCGACATCCTGCTCGGCCACCTCGAAGGCGTCGGTCATAGGCGAGCCGTTGTCGGCATAGATCCGGATCCAGACGCCGAGGTCGTCGCCGTCGGGCGCGGTCCATGCGACGGCGAAGCGGCCGCCGGGCAGCGCCGCCAGCCTGGGGTGGCGTTGATCGGTGGAGGACGCGTCGGCGCGAAACGCCGATCCGATCGGCAGGCCATCAGGGTCGAGGATTCGGAGCCACACCTCGCCGTTCTCGCCGCGTCTCTGCTCGGCGACGACGAATCGATCGGTGTCCAGCGCCGCGCTCGCGCCGTAGGTTCCATCGGCGCCGTCGAAGGGGAGGAACTCGGCGGACAACCCGCCGTCGACGGCCGCCTCGAGCCAGTTCAGGGTGGAAGAACAGTCGGTGCCAAAAGGGCAGATCCCCAGCGGGCAGGCGTCGAGGGTGTACTCCGCGGTCGCGCCGAAGCCGAGGGCGGGGTCGCTGCCTCGGGACTCGATGTCGATGGGTCCGGTGAAGTACAGATCGGGCCAGTGCTGGCCGGTGGTGATCGCGGGCTGGCCTACGTCGGGCGTGAGGGCAAAGCTGGCGATCAGGGCGAGGAATGGGAGGAAGCAGAGGAAGACGAGGACAGTGGTTCGACGCATGGGTCCTCCCATCAGGGCTTGGATTTGGATTTGTGAGTGGGCGAGGGCATCGCGGCGAACTGGCGAATGTCCGGATCGTCCGCCTGGCCGTGGAGCCAGAGGGTGGCCTCCGTACGTGCCCAGATCTGCAGGTACCGGGCCGGCTTCGAGCTGCCGCCGTACATCGGGTTCAGGAGCGGCACGAGGAGCGCGCCGAACTCTCGCGTCCACCACGCATCCACGGGCACGTCGCCGTTTCGCCGGAGCTCGGCCGCGCCGATGATCGCCGCCAGGGCCATGGCGTAACTCAGGTCCTTGTCATCGGGTCCGGGTGGCTTTCCCAGACGACGCACGTGACTGACGTGGAACGTCCACCCGGACAGGGCCAGCGCCGCCACGACAGAACTGGGGGCGTTGCTGAGCGCGGCGTGGCACAGGAACTCCTGTTGCACTGGAGCGGGCAGCTGGGCGAGGAATCCGCCGATCGCGTGCAGTCCATCGGCCCCGCGCTCGCGCTTCCACTCGAAGGCGCGCTGGATGGCCTCCTCGGCCTGCCCGGGCGAACCTCCGAGCTGAGCCGACCCCGCGGTGCAGACCGGGGCGGTGCCCAGGGTTCCGGCAAGGAAAGCGAGCTTTCGGGAGGGGAGATCGGGATATCCGGCGCCCCCGGTGGCCACGTGCACCATCAGCACTTCGACGGCATCGGCACCGGCGAGGGCGGAGGCGCCGCGGAAACGGCGCTGCGGGTGATCGCTCTTCACGGTCCAATCGAGGACGGCGAGCGACTTGTTCAGCAGCAGGGCGAGATCGGCGTTGGTGGGGTCCGCTCTCAGCTGCCGCCGCAGCACCTCGGTGCGTGCGTAACGAAGGGCGGTGGCGGCGTCTGCGCCCTGGTGGATCCACGATGCGGCCAGGGCGGCCTCGAGGTCGTCGTGACCGGCGGCGACGAAGACGCGCTCGATGGCGAGGACTGCGGCCCGTGCTTGGAGCAGTCCCGCCGACGCGGTGTCGAACGCGCCGAAAGGGTGGGCCGCCAGATGGGAGAGCACGGCGAGGCTGGCCCGTGCGCCGGCGAGGCCCGCTGCGCGCTCGATATTGCTGGCCGGGTCACGGGCATCTCCCAGGACCGTCAGGCGCTGTTCTTCGTGGCCGAGCATGTCGGCTATCCGGGCCAGATCGTCCAGCGGAACCGCGTTGACGCTGGGATTGTCGGTGTCGACGCGGTCGTCGAAAGAGGAGAGCAGCCCCTCGAGGGAATCGACCAGCTCGCGCGCTGGCAGCGAGGTACTGACTGTGCAGTTCGAGAGCGCGCGGGTTGCGTCGGCGGATTGGCCCGTCTGCAGGTCTTCCTGCACCTGGATGTAGGTGTTCTCGAGGGCGGCGAACGCCTCGAGATTCGAAGCCCGGGCGGGGTTCGCAAAGAGCAAGAACAGGGAAAGAGGCTTGAGAAACTCGAACATCACAGAACCTCCAGGATCCCGTTTCCGGGCAGGGAAAGGACGACGCCGGGCGCCAGTTGAGTGGACGGCAGCACGATGGTCACGGGACCCTCCGGGCAGAGGCCCTCCACGCGCTCGGAGAGCTTGTCCAGGCCCGGCAGCTCGGCGGCGGGACTGGCGATGATGCGCGCGCCCACTGGAAGGCAGCCCGGCGATTCGGCGTACTCGAGTGTGAGCGTGACCGGCGGGGGCGGCTGCACGAGCGCCGCCGCTCGCTGGTGTCGGGCCGTGCCGTGCCGCAGTGACTGGGCGACGGCCGCGACCCACATGATCTGAGCTGGGTTCGCCCGACCATCGAACGCCACGGTCACCGCCTGGGGACGGACCTTGCCGAGGCGAACGCGGACGCGGAGCTTGTCGTCTGCGTCCAGTACCGCGAGGGCGGCGTCAACCGATGCGAGGACGACCGGGTCTTTGCGTACGGCCCGCTCGATCTCCAAGGAGGCGCGCCGGTCTTCGACTTCTGCGGCCAGGGCTGCCGCGCGCTCGACGCAGTCCCCGGCACTGAACTTCATGCGCGGGTCCTCGTTGGCGCAGATGGCCGGAGGACGACGGCTTCCCGCGGTGGCCATGAGGCATGTGGTCAGGGCGTCGGCGGGTGAGAGGTTCCAGCGGGACCAGGCGGCCTCATCGCGCGACTTGTGCATCGCGTCGCAGTCAAAGCCCAGGCGGACTTCGTCGAGCTGCGCGAGGGCGATGCCTTCGGTCAGTGTGTCGTCGAGAGGGGCCCCGATGGCCGGATCGACGAGGCCGAAGATCAGGGTGAACAGCAATGCGAAGTCGTGGGGCATGCCAATCCTCGTTGCGCGCGGCGCGGTTGCGCTGACACGTGGGACGACATGCTCGTGTTGTGATTGGCTTTCGCAAATAGCCAGCTACTAATGGGCTAATTTGGTGGCGGTGGGTATCGGCGACTCGCGGTCACTGCGGGCGAGTTCTCGGACATCGGAGTCGGGATCTGCGACTGGCTGCTGCAGACAGGAGGGGATCGGCACTCCTGCGGAAGGGGGACCGTACGGTCACTCCACTCGATGCGTGCGAAATCGAGATGGAGGGCTTTCGCCCATCCCCCACTCCGCATAAAAAAGCCCCGACCTGGCGGTCGAGGCTTGTTTATGCGGAAGGGGGGACTCGAACCCCCACACCATTGCTGGCACAGGGTCCTGAACCCTGCGCGTCTACCAATTCCGCCACTCCCGCGCGGACGATGTCGTTATCCGTCGGCCCTGAGAGCGTCAAGCATCGATCACAAGGAGGTTGCTGGACACGGCAGTCCTGGTGAATAGGGTTCCGCCAACGGAGATCCACATGGGCTTTATGGATTTGTTCATCTCGGACGAAAAGAAGATCCGAAACCGCCAACGCACGCTCACCAATCGGGATTCTCAGGCCGAGGACCGCGAGATCGCAGCCCGTTGGCTCGCCGACAATGGTTCGGGAAAGGCGCTTCTTTCGCTGCTGTCCCGGTTCGATATGCAGCTCGAACACCAGATCCACGACCGCGACGAGCGCGAGTTGATCTTCGCGCTTGGCATGTCCATTGGCGAGCCGATCATCAAGCCCCTCCGTGCTCACCTCAAGAAATGCAAGAAGTTCGCGATGCCGATTCGGCTGTTCCACCAGCTGCAGGGCGAGAAGAAAACGGTGGAGTTCGTCTTCGAACTCCTGGAAATCGAGCTGAAGAAGGACGACTTCAAGGCCGGCAAGAAGACCGACATGCTCGTTTGGCTCACCGAATACCGGCACGAGCGGGCGATCGAGGCGGCCACGCCATTCCTCAAGGACTTCGACGAGGCCGTTCGCTGCGCCGCGGCAGAAGTCATCATCAGTCAACAAGATGACGCGGGCCGTGACGTGCTCGAAGCCGCCTTCGCAAACCCTGAGGAAGAATCCAATCGACTCAGAGCTCGCCTTGCAGAGGTCTTTTCGTCCCGTCGTTGGACGGTCGTGAACACCGAGGCGGTGGAGGCAAACCTACCGCCGGGCCACCGAATTGCGGACGGTCGTGTAGCCACTTCGTGAAGAGTTGGTGATACAGGCCGCTGACGGGATATCCTCCCGCCCGATTCACTCTCGGGGTGCAGGTATGCAGAAGACACTGTTGATCGGCTTTGTAGGGCTCGGCGCTTTGGTGGCGGGTTGTGGGCACGATTGTCAGGACACCTGCCGCCATGTCTACGACCCAGCAGAGTGCAACGTCATCATCCCGGGCGCGCAGGCCGACGACCTCATCAAGACCTGCATTCGCGAGTGCGAGACGGCGATGGGCAAGAACGGAGAGCTCGGCGACTACAAGCCGTACAGCCACAGCGCATCCTTCGAGAACCTCATCCTCGAGAACGAGAAGCAGGCGGCCCTGTGGATCGACTGCGTGTGGGACGCCGCGCCCGACGACGGGCCTTCTGGGGGGTGTGAGGATCTCGACCCCGCGACGGGGATCTGTGCGCCTATCTGAATCCGCTGTGGCGCTGGTTCTGGCGGTTGCGCTCCTCGGATGCGCACCCCGGTGCGAGCGGACGTGCAAGAAGCTCCTGAAGTGCGACGGACTCGACAGCGACCGCGTCGCGTTGGCGGAGTGCGAGACGTCCTGCCTCAACCAGCTCGCCATGTTCGAGGATTGGAAGGACGAGGACAAGCTCGAAGACGCCTTCGCCGACCACCGCCGCTGCATCGTGCAGTCCACATGCGACGAGATCGCCGACGGCGTGTGCTACGACCCGCTGCTCTTCAGCGTCGGAGACGATCCCGTTACCGCCGGCGAAGACACCGGCGTCTCAGTCCCCTAGAAACTGTCGAAGCCGCTCCGCAGCGGCCGCAGGGGTTTTGGCTCCAAACAGGCCGCCGCTGACCGCAGCTCGCGCTCCGTGTTGCCGAAGCCGGCGGTATCGCGTCGCATCGACCCCTCCGAGCGCCAAAACCCGGTCGTATGTGGCCGCGACCTTCAGGAACCGCTTCAGGCCCAGCGTGGGCCGCGTGTCATCGGGTTTGGAGGTCGGCTTCCATACGGGCGACAGCAGCGCGTAGGTTGCACCCGTCTCCAGGGCACTGGCCACCTCCGCTTCGGAATGGCAGCTGACCCCATCGCGCCCGGGTCCATGCAGAGCGAAACCCAGCGACGCCGCGTGAGGGTTCTTCGTGTGGAGGACGACGAAGGGAATCGGGAGCGCAGCGAGGCTCGCCAACGCGTCGCGATCGAGACGCGGTTCGCGAATCAACACGCCCGGCAGGCCGGCGTCGGCGAGGGCGCGCAGCCACGGGAGGAGATCGCGCCCGTCTCCGGGCGTGATCGCCAGAAGTTCAGGTGCCAATGACCCCTTCGAGGGGTGAGCTGGCGTTGGCGTACAGCCGTTTCGGCATGCGGCCGGCGCCCCACGCGAGTCGGCCGGCCAGCACGGCGTGGTTCATGGCGGTGGCCATCGCGACCGGATCGGTGGCGGCGGCGATCGCGGTGTTCAT